>Ga0207695_10000140_pt1 | contig 216271 bp, 182 predicted proteins | sample KBSC54metaG_FD_184354 | JGI IMG/M metagenome (GOLD analysis project Ga0207695, IMG submission 184354) | Corn rhizosphere microbial communities from Kellogg Biological Station, Michigan, USA - KBS C5-4 metaG (SPAdes) (version 2) | ecosystem: Host-associated > Plants > Roots > Rhizosphere >...
TGCGTAGCCACCCCCCTGAGGCTCCCTTCCGCGCCGACGGCTACCCCGCCGTAGGCCGCCAATAGAGCTCTCGCAACACGAGAGAACCAAGGCAACTTGGCCCCCGCTAATAACGGGGGCCGTTTTTTGTCTGGGGGCTGCTCTCCCGCGCCGTTACTCCAGCACAAATCGAATGACTCGTAGAACTCCTGATCTGCGCCATGCCGCCAGGCCAGCCCATTGGACTTTCCTCTCTCCAATTTGCGGGGAGAGGTATGCGGGGTCAACTACTCCTAATGTGCGTTCCCAGTAGTTTCATATACTTAGGGAACGCGGAGTACTCGAGTTTGCGCCTGCCGATACGATTCCCCGAAAGCGGAATGTGCCGGGCGTCTGCCGGTGATATAGTATTTTTCGCATACCGATGAATTCAGAAGATCAGGCTGGCACAGCCGTGCTGCGGCAGGAAACGGTGGAAGTGTATCGAGATCACTCCGCCGCGCTCACGTCCTATGCCCGCCGGCTTACGTCCGACCCCGGGTTGGCTCAGGACGCCGTCCAGGAAACCTTCCTGCGTTTCTTCCTCGTGAGAATGCAGGGGGAAGCCATCAGGAACCCTTCCGCGTGGCTGCACCGGGTCTTGCACAACTACATCGTAGAGACAGTGCGGTCGTCAGCGGTACAGGCATGCGTCGCTCTCGATGAAGGCGGACTCGAAAAAGCCTACGTTGAGCCGGAGACCGGCAATGTCGAGTGGGAAGACGCTTTCAGGGCTATGTTGGCTCCTCGCGAGTTCGAATGCCTTAAGTTGCGCACCGAGGGACTTGACTATGTCGAGATTGCTAATGCAATGTCAATTCGGCCAGGTACCGTAGGCGCTCTTCTGCATCGCGTTGGCCAGAAAATGCGTACTGCGCTTCGGCCGAAAAGGAGCAAGTGATGGAGAAGGGGAGTGAGTTGCCGGAAACTGACAACAGCTCATCGCCATCGACTTCCGTTTCCAAGCGGTCTGGGGAGGACGCCGTACTGGACGAACTCTCTCGCAGGATGCTTTCCTGGAGTTCTCTGTGGTTCGGAGTTTCCGGAGACGGCCAGCCCACCGCAGAGGACTATCGTGTGCGTCAGCACCTTCTCTTCTGGATCAAGCGCTGCATCGGCCGCGAAGCGAGCGATGTTTTTACGAGCCGGGTTGAGGATGTCTCCCTGGCGACGTCCACTCCGCTGCTCACGGCGTTTCTGGGACGCCGAGCGATGCTGGAAGTCTCACGACGTGTACTGAACGATACCTAGGCCCCCTTCCGATGCCGCGCTTCGTACGATGGATATGGCGAGTGTGCGCGATTCACTATGCGATCGGGGCTTCTGCCTACGTGCATTTTCTCGTCACAGGTAGCTACCGCTACATCTCCTGGTATTTTGAAATACTCGGCACGATATTCTTCCTGAGCGCAACTGCCGCCGAATTCTATCTCGCATTTGAATGTCGATCCGGCTTCGAGTCCGATGAGCCGATGCGAGCGGCGTGGACGTTTATCGCTTTTTCGTCGCTTTCTCGGTTTGTCGCGGCCGGCCTTGTTTCCCTGGATCACTGGCGACTCGAATCGGCTTCCGGGAACACATTTTCAGTTCTTGCCGTTGTCCTGCCGAGAAGCCTTGCCCAAATCGGCGCAGTCATCGGTGGGCCGCTGGCGATGGTCTTCCTGGTGCTCGCATTGACCCGCGTTCTGAAAGTGCAGCACAAGTTCGGGATTCTTCGCGGCTTCACACGGATGGATTTCGTGCTCATGGGTCTGATCACCATTTTGATGATCGGCGAGGCGGCAAAGATTGTTCGTTACCTCGGGCCGCCCTACCCACCGCCAACAATCACCAAGGCCCTTCTTTGGCTCAGCGATCCGCTTCTTGGCCTGCTGCTTGTTCAGGCGGTTATGATTCGCCGGTCTTCCATTCGCGTCGGGCTCGGCTTGGTTTCGCAATGCTGGGGAATGTACGTGATCGCGATCGTAACTACGCTGGCCGGAGATGCTTCCATCTGGGCGGTGGGCGAGGGCATGCTCTCTGAGGCGTTGATTGCGTTGACCTGGTACATCTGGTTTTTCGCTGCAGCGGCATTCGCAAGCGCACCGGCCTATCAACTGGCGGCTATGAAGTTACCCCAGGCTCGCCAAGGCGACTTAGAGCGGCACTAGCGACGAAGACTTGAACTATCCTGTCATTGAGTAAATAAAACAGTCACGTGCTTCGTCTCCGATCTCGCTGTGGTGCTATCACGGGAACGGCTTGCAAGTGACGGGTAGCAGGTACATACCGCCTGTTTCATATAGAGGTCAGGAATGTTTTCGAAGCGCATAAAGCAATTCTTGTCATTGGTCATACTAGGGTCAGCTATCTCGGGCTGGAGCCAGGCGACGTCCGGCTCGATTATCGTTCAGGTGAGAGACCCGCAAGGAGCAGTTGTTCCCGACGCCGAAGTAGAGGTCACTCTCCAGGAGACCGGCGTCGTTCGTAAGACCACGACTGATAAGGATGGCAGCTGCAAAGTAGACAGCCTGATTCCCGGGCACTATCTCATCACGTTTCATCAGGCCGGTTTCAGCCCATTCATCACTGAGCCCCTGGCACTGCAGATCGATGACAAGCTTCGCGTCGATGTCACTCTTAAGGCAGGCGGCGCAAAGGAGACTGTCGTAGTGAGCGACGTGGCTCCGTTGCTGCAGACCCAGAGCGCATCTACCGGCGAGGTGATTTCATCTTCCGAGATTGAGAACATGCCACTGCTCGGCCGTGACTTTACGAATCTGACCTTGCTGGTTCCGGGGGTAGTGCATGGAGACGGCGGTAACAACGTCAACCTGTCAGTGAACGGTCAGCGCGAGTTCGGCAACTCCATCCAGCTTAATGGAGTGGAGATCACCGGAAACAGGAACAACGACAGCAGCCTTCGTCCCAGCGTTGATGCTATGAGCGAGTTCAAGGTCGTGACCTCTGATTACGCCCCTGAATTCGGCCGCGCATCCGGAGGCGCAATCCTCCTGCAGACCAAGGCTGGAGGCAATCATTTTCACGGGACAGTCTACGAGTTCTTCAGGCCGAGCAATACGGCTGCAGACAGCTATGCCTTTGTCGCTTCCGATGTGAGCCATGCCTCGCAACTGAAGCAGCATAATTTTGGCGCGACCATCGGGGGGCCTCTGCGCAAGAGCCGGGATTTCTTTTTTCTGAGCTACGAGGGTAGTCAATCAAAAAATGCGCTGATCTACGAACTCACCGTGCCTGCACTCGATCAGGTGAGCTTTCTCGGTGACGGAAGCGCCGACCTCTCTCAGCTGACCGATCCCTTCACTGGAAGCCAGATTCCCATCTTCGATCCTTACTTCTTCCAGGCAAACTATTACGCGCAGCAGTATCCGGGAAACATCATTCCAGCCAGCGTAATCAGTCCTGGCGGCAAAGCGATCCTGACGCAGCTGTTTCCCCATCCGAACAATTCGAACAATTTCTTCAATAACTACACTACGTCGCAGCGAATTCAGAATCACGGCAACACAGGCGACTTGCGCTTGGATGAAAACCTGTCCTCGAGCGATCGCCTCACCGCCACATACGATATCGCACAGTTTGAAAACCTAACGGGAGATCCGTATGCCGGATCAGGCACGCTTGCAAACGCGGGAGGTGCCGATCTTAGCGACCACTACTGGCTTGAAAACCAGTCGATCGGGCTCTCCTGGGCGCGCGTATTCAGCTCAAACTTGCTGAATGAACTGCGTGCTTCTTACCTGGTTACTCCGCTGGCAGAACACAGCCTGGTCGATGGCACCCGACTTGCGGACAAGCTTGGAATTCAAAACGCCAACCTCTCCGGCTTCCCGGATACCTGGGGTTTCCCTCAAATTCAATTTGAGACTGGAGCCATAACTGGCGGCTCCACCTACAAGCCGCTGGCTTTTCGGGACGAGAACCTGCAGCTCGACGATGCGGTTTCATGGACTCGCAATCGCCACTCGCTTAAATTCGGTTATCAGTATCGACACTTGAATTCGCACCCGAGCTTTTCGCTTTTTCCGACCCCGTACGAGTACATCGGCGGTGCGTATGCTGCGATGACAAGCGATCCGAATTACACGTTCTTTGACCCCTCTGCTTATTACGGAAATGGAGGCAGCGAAATCGCCGATTTGCTGCTTGGACTGCCGTATGTCGTGATGCAAGGGCTGCAGCTGACCAATCCACATACAACCAGCAACGAACAGACCTTCTACCTGCAGGATGCCTGGCAGGCGACTAGCCGGCTCAGTTTGAGTTATGGCGTTCGCTATGAATATCGCCAACCCTACGTGGAGGCGAAAGATCAGGCCGCCAATTTCGATCGCACCTCATTGAACATTCTGATCGCGAATCGGGGCCAGAATAGCCGTTCCCTGGTCGACTCAAACAAGGCTGACATCATGCCACGAGTTGGGGCGGCGTACCTGCTTGACAGCTCGACGGTGGTACGCGCAGGGTTCGGAATGTTCTACACGGCTGAGAATGACGCGCGCGAGGATATTCTCAGCAAGAACTATCCCTTCTTCACGCAGGACGAGTACGTCAACTCGCCGTACTCCTTGTCCTACTTCCTCGATCAAGGGATCGAGCGCTCAACGAGTGTGAATCTCCCTGACGGCGCATCCAGTATTGATTTTGCAGCTGTGGCCGGGGCAGCGAGTGAAACCGTCTACTCCGAGCCGAAGAGCTTTCCGGACGGCTACTCCGAGATGTACCACCTGGCCATCCAGAGGGTGCTTCCTGAAAACATCTCTCTCGAGGCTGCATACATCGGGGGCCAGTCCCACGCGTTGTCTTACTCGGTGGGCAACTATAACGTGAGCAATCATCTTTCGAGCAAGATCGGAAAGGTGCAGACCCTACTCCCAGTCGGAAAGAGCAACTACAACGCACTTCAGGTGAAAGTGGACCGGCGCTTTGCCGGCGGCTGGAGCGTACTCGCGGCCTATACCTATGCGCACAGCCTCGATAACGGTCCGGCTCCTTTTGATCTTAAGAGCAACTCGGCGCCGCAAAGCCCGTTCGATCTGGACTCGGAATACGCGACATCAAACGCAGACATCAAACACAACGTCACGCTTAGCAACCAGATCGACCTTCCATTTGGCCACGGCAGACGCTATGTGCGCTCTGCGGCACCGCTGGTCGATGCGCTGGTTGGTGGATGGCATGTGAACTCGATCGCATTTTTTCATACGGGCACTCCGGTGAATATTGTTTCGAACGCCGGATATGCCGACTATCCCGGGCTTCGGCCAAACCTTGTGCCCGGAGAAAATCCGACATTGCCGCGCACGAAGCGCTCGACCTCAGAGTGGTTCAATACAGCGGCGTTCGCCAATACCCCGGGACAGAGTAATAGCAATCCAACACCGGGCGATGCGGGTCGAAATCTCGTCCGTGGGCCCGGGTACACGAATGTAGATTTCTCCCTATTCAAGAGCTTCGCGTTCTCGGAAAAGATAGGCCTCCAGCTTCGTGCGGAGAGCTTCAACCTGCTTAACACTCCGCATTTTGGAAATCCGAATGGAAGTCGCAATGCCGGCTCGTTTGGATCGATCACTTCAGCAAGCGGGCCGCGCATTCTGCAGTTCGCACTGAAAGCGGTCTTTTGATCGAACGCAATGGTCCCGGAATTCTCATGACTTTCGTGACTGTTCCAACGCCCTCCCCAATAACTCACCGTAAAGAAACGGAAGAGTATTCCCCTCATATAACCAAACTGCCAGAAGTTGTAAGAGCAGGAAGATCAAGGCCCTTCCCCCAGAAGATGCTTTAGGGTGTACTGCGTCCATCCCAAAATATCCGGAGCGTTTCGCTGCGATCGCCAGGATCGAAGCCCGGAGCGGGGTTGCCCTACATCAAGGAGCAGATTCGATATATGGTTCGACTATTCAGGGAAGCCTTTTCAAAGAGAACACGCGCAACTCAACGGCTTCAAGCTCTGCTGAGCTCTGAGAGCGAGGGCGGCGCACTGGTTGAGACCGCGCTGGTTGTGCCACTGATGCTGACACTCATTACCGGGATGGCCTCATTTGGCATTGCGCTGAATAACTATCTCTTGCTCTCGCATGCCGCTGCTGTCGGCGCGCGATACCTGGCAATCAACCAGGGAAACTTTTCCAACGGGACAACGACCAATCCATGTGTGATGGCCGCCACTCAGATACAGGCTGCCGCCGTTGGGATCGCTGCCTCACAACTTTCGTATTCCATCACTCTGACGCCAACGGCATCGGGCACCGCAACTACCTACACATCCAGCAATGGAACATCGGGCTTTGGTTCTGGCTCGGCATGCGCCACCGGTGGGACAGCGGCAATGGGTACCGGCGGGGGAATCGTCTCGGTTTCAGTAAGCCACTCCGTGACTCCATTCGTTGTGTTCTGGAGTAATCGGTCGCTGAGCCTGACGGGCACGACAACGGAAGTTATCCAATGACACTTGCCGAAAATTGGCGGAGCCGAGGAGTGAATCCCGTGAACGCGTGTGCAAAATTGAAAAGCATCGTGAAGCGCCAGGAGGGACAGATCCTTCCCTGGTTTGCGTTACTGTTGATCCTGTTCTCAGGTTTCACGGCATTTGTTGTAGATGCAGGCCGCGGAGTCATTGCCTTTCACATGTTGCAGGAGTCATGTGACGCCGCGGCAATGGCTGGCGTTCAGCTGATGTCCGATCCGACACAGTCCTCCTCGGCCGTGACCAGCCAGGCGACGCTCTACAGTTCGGTACCAGGGAACCGCAATGCAAATTCCTCGTTCCTTCCCAATGCGACCATGCTCAGTGGCTATCCGAAGGTCTATTGCTCCAGCACGGGTCAAAACAATGGTGTCCCCTGCGTTGCGGCGGGTGGCGCTTCGAACGCGATCACGGTCGCTCAGACCACGACCCTGCCGACTATTTTTGGGGGGATCATCGGCATCCCGCGTATCACCCTGTCAGCGGCTTCAAGCGCTCTAATGGCAGGCGCGGCGGCGCAGAAGTACAACATCGCAATCGTTCTGGACACGACGGCATCGATGAACTCCTCTGATCCCGGCGGCTGTACAGGCAGCGGCAAGTCGTCACCTACCAAAATTCAATGTGCTCTCTTGGGCGTGCAGACGCTGCTCAAAGGACTTCAACCATGTACAGCAACCAGCTCGAGCGGGACGTGTACGGCCTTTGATGGCGTGAGCATCTTTACGTATCCGGTGGTGCCGGCGAATAAGGCGAGCCAGTTTACAACGTGCAACGGCAGCGCTCCGACTCCTGTGCCTTACACCGCGCCGACCGTCGGAGCCACATGGACAAATCCGACCTGGACGAGTTCAACGCCCAGCTACCAGATTACGAGTGGCGGCACAAACGGGTATTCGAGCGACTGGAGTTCTAATAATCAAACGGTCGGTTCGAGTGGAACATACAACACAAGTTCAGGGCTGGCGATCGCTGCGGGCGCGGTCACAGGCTGCGCAGGCATGCAGGCCAAGGGAGGCCAGGGGACATATCTCGCCGGCGCAATCTATGCCGCGGGTGCGTCGCTCAAGGCTCAGGCGCTGGCAATCCCGAATAGTAAAAATGCCATGATCATCCTGAGTGACGGCGATGCTACGGCAAAATCCTCGAATTTCGATTCATCCGTACACCTCACGACGACCGGTCTGTATCCATCCGCAACTGACGAGTGTCATCAGTCGATCACAGCTGCGGATTGGGTTTCCAGCAACGTACCAAACACCACCGTGTTTACCGTCGCCTACAACGCGCAAACCAGCGGAACGTGTTCGACCGACAGTCCTTCCATTACGGCCTGCTCGGAGTTGCAACAGATGGCCACTTCAAACTCGGATTTTTATGCCGATACTTCCTCCAGCTGCCCGGGACCCAAGCTAAGCCTTCCCGCGATCTTTGGATCAATCCAGAGCCGGCTGACAAACGCTCGGCTCTTGCCGGTCGGTTCGTAAGGGGTGAAATGGCTGATACCGTAGCTGGCACAAGTCCTCGGATCCTCAATCCGGGCAAATCGTGTTTCGAGAGCGATGGTGGAGGTCAGCGATGTCGACGGTGTTGATTACCCGGCCCCAGACGGTGGCGAGCTAACCAGCTTTGTCGTGTCAGCTGTTTTCAATTCTTGATTTGATATCGGTCCATGCTGCTGCGATGAGTTCGGTGATCGCAGCCTGGTCCGCAGTGTGTCGCGGATCGAGCTTGATGTGGCGCATGCGTTTGCCGGTGCCTTGCAGCAGGCGCGACGGGTCGCGAAGAGATGCTCCGTGGAAGAAGCCAACGTTGACGTGAGCTGTGAAGACGTTGACATAGCCGAAGGGCGCATCTCCCAGGCAGGCTGTTGGAGCGCCGTCGTGGATAAGTTCACGGACTTCATCGCCGCAGTTGCGCATTTCTTCAAACCAGCGCCGGGCAATGGATCCCATCGGGCCGTGCTTTCCGAACCAGGCGTCGATGGAAGGGTCGTGTTGGACGGCACCGTTGAAACGAAGTATGTCTTCTTTCATCGCAGGCTCCGAGTTCAGACTACGGGGTCGGGGTTCATGTTCGCTTGTGTGGACACACTAACGATTCGGCGCCCCTACGGTGCTTGTCGATTTTAGCGCGGCCTTTCCAGGGTGGCGTCGCTGACGCAACTTGGACTTTCCCGGGGACTGCATCGCTTGACGCGATTTGTAATTGGCTATTTACCGTCGTCCCTAGGGGGCGAGCTGAGAGTGCGGCTGTCGCCGGATCAGAAGGATGGCGAGGAATGCGCCGGCGAGGACGTCGAATGACATGCAGAAACCCGGCCACCAGAATGGGACTCCGCGGTTGTGAACCAGTAAGTTGTGAAATAAGTCGAAAACTCCGTGGCCGGCTAGTGCGGCAGCAGTGACCCAGAGGCTCTTCTTAAATCCTACGATCGCGAAAATGAAGAACGCAGCGGCGGCGAAACACTCCGCAATCAGCACGCGCGCATTTGCGCCCATGGCTGCGAAGAGAATGTAATAGTGCGCGACGACGAGGACGACCGTTGAATAGAACACGCGTCCGCGATCAAGCCCGGTGAGCATGGCGAAGACGCAAACCGCAAGCGCGAGGACGATGCCGATCAGGTATTCCATAGCGTTTCTTTCTGGCTGGCCGCGATTCAGATGGTTCTCGGCTGAGGTTTTGGGGCGGCGGCACGGGCTACGAGATTGAAGAGGACGGGGCGCAGTAGATATAGAACGATTGCGAAGAACAACACTTCGATGGATTCGCCAAAAGCCCACATGCCGGAGGAGGCATTCTGCGTTGCGATGATCTGTGCGGTGGAAATACCGGTGGTGATCGACTCGTAGTGGATCATCAAGTTGCGTTTGAGGACCATGATTTGCGATGCGAGTCCGCATATGAGGACTGAGCAAGCGACCTCGTAGCCTATCCGGATGAATCGGTTCAATCGGAGGATGAAATGGGAATATCGGTCCTCTTCGGATGGCGCGCGGTCATTGAGCGCGGAAATAATTGCAAATCCCAGAGGTCCAAGCATCGCGAGAAGAAGCCAGAGGCTGGACTGGCTTTTGGAACGGATAACGAGGAAGCTACCGAACAGGTAGAGGGCCGCGACAGTTGCGAACATTCCGAAGAAGATAAGGCCTCTCAGCTGATTGAGCATGTGCCAATTGCGGACGTAGTTGGGGTGCCCTGCAGCGGCTTCAGGGTTGATGAGGCTGAACAGAAATCCGCCAACCAGCATGACAACTGGGATCATCAGCAGCAGGAGAAGCGCGAGTAGCGTTTCCTTCTTGATCATGCGCAGCTTTCCGAAAGGGTAGTTCACTTACTTTACACCGGAAAGTAATTGGTTTCCACCCCTCGTTTGGGCAGTTGAAGCAAGTGTGGAATGAGATTCTTCCGCGTGTTGCGTTGTAAGGTTGGAATCAGCAGGTTGGTGACATCCCGAGTTCAGGAGAACAATTTGAAACGGCATTCTTTCCGATTGGCGGCTGTTGCTTGCGGTGTGGCAATGATTTGTACTTCGGTCGGCCAGCGAGCTGGATGCGCGCAGGAGCAAGATGGCGAGAAGCTCGATCTAGGTGCGCTGACGCAGATCAAAAACGAAGCGTTCAACCGTTCACAGGTGATGGAGAACCTTTTCTACATCTCCGAGGTGTATGGGCCGCGGGTGAATAACAGCCGGAATCATCGGGCCGCGGCTGAGTGGGCGATGAAGCAATTGAAGGACTGGGGGCTACAGAATGTCCATCTCGAGAAGTGGGGTCCGTTCGGCGATGGGTGGCAGATCAAGAAGTACTATGGCGCGCTGGAGTCGCCGGCATATGCTTCGCTGATCGGGTTTCCGCTGGCTTGGACTCCGGGGACGAACGGGCCGGTGACGGCCGAGGCGGTGCTGGCGCCGCTGCACTCGCAGGAGGATTTCTCTAAGTACAAGGGCAAGCTGAAGGGGAAGATCGTGCTGATCTTCGATCCGCGTGAGCTGGCGCTGCATACGGAAGCAGAGGCGCACAGGCTGACCGATGAGGAGGTTGCGGCGCGGACGAAGACGCCGGATCCGTCGCAGACGGGCTTCTTTCCCAGGCGGCCGGGGGCTGCAGCGCCACGACCGGGCGAGTACACGCCTTCGACGCTGTCGACTGCTGCGCCGACGGGGCGGGTGTTGCGCAACCAGGTGAATGCGTTCTTGAAGGAAGAGGGCGTGGCGGTGGCGCTGACGCCGGGATACAACGGCGACGGCGGAACGGTATTTGCGTCGTATGGCGGATCCCAGGATCCCAAGGACCCGGTCGGGCCGCCGATGGCCGCGATTACGCCGGAGCAGTACAACCGCATCTGCCGGCTGATTCAGCACGGCATCACGCCGAAGCTGACATTCGATATTGAAACCGAATATCAGAAGGACGACCAGATGGGCTTCAACGTGATCGGCGAGATTCCCGGTGCGAGCAAGCCTGATGAAGTGGTGATGGTCGGCGGACACTTTGACAGCTGGCAGGGTGGAACCGGAGCGACGGACAACGGCACTGGTTCGTCGGTGGCGATGGAGGCGGTGCGAATACTTGCGACGCTGAAAAAGCCGATGGCGAGGACAGTTCGCGTGGCGTTGTGGGGCGGCGAAGAAGAAGGGCTTTATGGATCGCTGGCGTATGTGCAGCAGCACTTCGCTCCGCGCGACACGATGAAGAAGACTCCGGAGTACGACAAGCTCGATGTGTACTTCAACGACGACTCGGGATCGGGGAAGTTTCGCGCGGTGTCGGCGCTGGGGAATGCGCAGCTGGCGGCGATCTTCGGATCGTGGATTGCGCCGATCAAAGACCTGGGAATCGATACGGTAGTCGGGTTGACGGCGGGTCCGACAAAGGAGCCTGGCGGAACGGATTCGACGAGCTTCGCGTGGATCGGGCTGGATGGTGTCGGGTTCATGCAGGACCCGCTGGAATACGGTACGCGGACGCATCACTCGAACATGGATCTGTACGATCGCGTGCAGAAGGGCGATGTGATGCAGGGAGCGATGATCGAGGCGTGGTTTGCGTATAACGCCGCGACAAGGAGCGAGATGCTGCCGCGCATTGAAACGCCTGTTCCGGTGGATGAGAAGAAACAGTAGATGTGATTGATCGCCGGAATCATCGTTCCCACCCATGCTTCGCATGGATGGGGCACAGCCGATAAACACAATGCCCGGATCGGATGATCTGGGCATTGTCGTCGAGAGCCGCGAAGCCGGCTGTGTGCTTCGCGATGTCAGGCTTCTTCGGTTTGAGTGATGAGGTAGCGTTCGTAGCCGATTTCGCGGATCTGGTGAACCTGGGCCTCGAGCCAGTCGACGTGGCCTTCTTCATCTTTCAGCAGCCTGACAAACAAGTCGCGCGAACCGTTGTCGCCGTTTTCAACGCATACACGGATGGACTCGTTGTAGGAAGCCACTGCTCCGTGTTCGAGGCTCAGATCCGACTCGATCATGTCTTTGACTGATTTGCCAATGGTCAGAGACATGGGTTCCATGCTCGGCGTCCCGTCGAGAAACAGGATCCGCTCCATCAGCATTTCGGCGTGTTTCATTTCATCGATGGATTGTTTTTTGATGTACTTCGAATATTTCTTGTAGCCCCAGTTCTCCGACATCTCGGCGTGCAGGAAGTACTGGTTGATGGCTGTTAACTCGTCGCGAAGGGCGTGGTTCAATTGCTCAAGAACCTTTGGATTACCTTTCATTGGGGGCCCATCCTTAGAAGTTGAAAGCTCAATGCGAGCTGGTTGCAATCAGGCTAACACCGAGCCCTGAACTGTACTTGCGCCGGCGAACGGCTGCTGCTGGTCGCCGCGTAACGATGCGGTGGACGAGGAAACCGGATCAGGGGACAAGAGACTAGTCCGATATTTGAAGCTTTATCTTGCGAAGGTTGGCGTACTGCCAGCAGCGTGAACTCATACCCCCTCCCCCCTCTTTTTGGCCAAATATGCTGATTGCAGCAACTCCGTGTTGCGGGTGGTTGCAGGTATTTCATATCAGATGATTTAGCGATTCGAATCTTGACCTGGGGCACCCATTCGTGTGGTGATGCGAGCTTTTTGCGTAGGAACTCTTGACTAGTGGCCCATGGGGGCGGAGCCGGTTAGCTTTTTGGGGCGGTTCATCAGGAAGGGGAGAGGGACCAGCACCGCGGTTACGAAGACCATGACCCAGATGACGTCGACGTAGGCGAGGAGGCGGGCCTGGAGCTGGGCCATGCCGTATATCTGCGCGCCGGCGTGGTAGGTGGCGTCGGGCATGGAGGAGCCGAGGTGACGCCATGCTCCCGTAAGGCCATTGCGCATGTCTTCGTAAGCAGGATTGCCGGGCGCGGTGTTGTGCATCAGCAGAGCGAGATGACGCTGGCTCTGACGCGCGAGAAGCGTGGTGATGAAGCTGATGCCGACCGATCCGCCGAGATTGCGCATGAGCGCGGTGAGTCCGCTGACCTCGTTGTACTTCTCCTGCGGAATTCCGGAGTAGCAGAGCGTGTTGATAGGGATGAAGAGAAAGGGAAGTCCGAGGACAATCCAGACGCGCCAGCTGACGGCGTGGCCGAAGCTGATGTTCTGGTTGATCGTGGTCATGCGCCAGAGGCCGAAGGTGGTGATGACGAATCCGATGGAGACGAGCTTGCGCGCATCGAATTTTGGCGCGAGCGCTCCGGCGACGGGGAAGAGGAACATGAGCACCAATCCTCCCGAGGAAACGGCCATGCCGGCGAGGCGGGCGGAGTAGCCCATCACTTCCTGCAGGAATTGCGGGATGAGCACAGTAGACGAGTAGAGAGCGACGCCGACCATGAACATGACGAGCTGCGTCATGCCGACGTTGCGTTGCGCGAAGAGACGCAGGTCGAGAACGGGATGCTCGATAGTGAGCTCGCGCCAAACAAAGAGGGTGAGTCCAATGATGGCGACGATGAAGAGCGTGACGATAAAACGCGAGCCGAACCAATCGTCTTCCTGGCCCTTGTCGAGCATGACCTGCAATGCGCCGATGGAGATGATGAGAAGGCCGAGGCCCCAGTAGTCGATGCCTTCTTTGCGCTTGCGGATCTCGGCAAGGTAGGGAGGATCTTCGACGAGGCGATTGGAGAGGATGAGGGAGATGATGCCGACCGGGATGTTCAGGAAGAAGATCCAGCGCCAGGAGTAGTTGTCGACGATCCAGCCGCCGACCGTAGGGCCGAGAACGGGCGCGGTGACGACGGCGACTCCATACATGGCGAAGGCCATGCTGCGTTTCTCGGGCGGGAATGTGTCGGCGAGGATGGATTGCTCGCTGGGCTGGAGGCCTCCGCCGGCAGCGCCCTGAAGGACGCGGAAGAAGACGAGCATGGGGAGCGAGAGCGCCATTCCGCAGAGCAAAGATGTCAGCGTGAAGAGGAAGACGCACGACATGTAGAAGCGCTTGCGTCCGATGCGATTGGCGATCCAGCCGGAGATGGGAAGCACCATGGCGTTGGCGACAAGGTAGCTGGTGAGGACCCAGGTGGCTTCTTCCACGCTGGCGGAAAGGTTGCCGCCGATGTGCGGCATGGCGACGTTGGCGATGGAGGTGTCGAGCGACTCCATGAAGGTGGCCAGCGTAACGGTGATGGCGATGGCCCACGGGTTGGCTTTAGGGCGCCAGGTCTTGTGGAAGTCGGCTGTTGCTGCGGTTGCGGCGGCGGCGGCCACGCGGGGGAGTTCCTTTCAGGTTTTCTGCCGCCGTGGGGAGCGGGATGGTTCGTGGGAGGTGCTGGTATCAGATTAAAGGAAGAGAGTGATGAGCGATCAGCGGTCAGTGATCAGCCGGTCGCTGGTGGCCAATATCCGGTAGCTTCTTGCGATTGCTCGCAGACCACAATCAGCTACGGGCTACATGCCTGAAGGGCTGTGTAATGCTGGGAGGGAGATGACCGGGAGTCAAGCAGTTGCGGGAAACGAGGCCGGCGAAGGGATGCTGGTTCTGGGAGTGGATACGTGCGGGCCTTCGGGGACTGTGGCGCTGACGCTTTGGGTCGATGGAGTCCCGGAGATTCTCGGCCAGAAGGAACTTGCCGGTGGCACTTATTCAGCCACTCTGGTTTCTTCCGTCGGAGAACTCATGGGGGAAGCTGGAACCAACCTGAGCCACATTGACGCCATTGTGGTTGTAAATGGTCCAGGGAGCTTCACTGGGGTCCGGGTCGGCTTGAGTGCAGTGAAGGGGCTCGCCGAACCGCGCAGCATCCCTGTGGTCGCCGTCTCGCGGCTTGCGGTGCTGTCAGCGAAGGCAAGTGCCCCGGTAGCTGCCCTGGATGCACACCGGAAAGAGGTGTATCTGCGACTTCCCGAGATGAACGGCGCGCGAGAACTGCTGGCTGGAGCAGACGACTTGGCTACCATCGGGTCTCCCGAAGGCGAGATAGTGGTCTGCGAGGAGGCAGCAGGACTGATGCTGCAGCAGGTGTGGCCGGAGGCAAGTCTGCTTCGAACGCTGCCGCCGACAGCAGCGGACGCTATTGAAATTTGCCTTCCCTCCATTTTGGCCGGGCAATTCGCAGACGTGGCGACGCTGGATGGGCATTATCTGCGGCGGTCGGATGCGGAGATTTTTGGGGAGGCGGCAAAGGCCAAAAGCGACAAGGGTGTCGCGACGCGGGTGCGGCGGATGGAGGCTGGGGATATCGATGCGGTAATGGAGATTGCGGCGAAGACCGATCATGCGCCGGGGTGGGGGCGGTCGGCGTTTGAGGCGGCGATTGATCCGGGGAATCAGCCGAGGCGGGTGGCATTGGTCGCTGAGCGGGAGGTCGCGGGGCTGGCAGGGTTTGTGGTTGCGTCGGTGTTGCCGGGTGGGGAGGGAGAGCTGGAGAGCATTGTGACAGCGTTTGCCCATCAACGGCGCGGGGTGGCGCGGGAGTTATTTGCTGTGCTGAAGACGGAGTTGCGGAGGCAGGGGGTTCGGGAAGTGATGCTTGAGGTTCGCGAGGGAAATCATTCAGCACAGGGGTTCTATCGGTTTCTGGGTTTTCGCGAAGAGGGCCGGAGACCGGGGTATTATGCCGACCCGGCGGAGGATGCGGTGTTGATGAGATTGCTGCTCAAGTGACACAGAGCCAGGATCAGGGGTCATTGGTCGAGCGGTCTAAACGACTACCGCGTGAGGGAGGTTGGGCAGCTTCTTTCCCTCCCTAAAACCGCAAAAAGCGCGTTTAGAATGCGGCACCCACATCTTTTCAACCCGCCCTACAGAGTTAGGACGGGGCACCCAGTGAATTCTGGACAGGCACCCGGTGTGCGCTGGGTCACGTGTGTTGAGTCAAGGTTAGAAAATCCACAGTGAGTTTGAAAATTCTGTTGTGTTGACGCTTGCGGAGTGAGCAGGCGGAGGACTATATGTATTTTCTAAGAAACCACGGAGGTGCTGGATGGATGAGATAAATGCCGCCACGCTGAGCGAAGAAGTCGGACGCCTTCACGCCGAACATCGTCGCTACGCTCAGCGGTTGGAAGAATTGCTTCAGAAGCCTTATCTCTCTACAGATGAGCAGCTCGAAGAAGTTCGCCTGAAGAAGCTGAAACTGCATGCCAAGGACCTGATTGTTGCTCTCGAGCACCGGGTTCCTGTGACTGCCTAGTTTCGCGTTTCTCGGCCAGTGGGACGATGATTTGAATGACCTTACGCCGGGTGTGCGCCTGACGAGGCTGTTCTCAGTGAGGCACTCTGCCGCAACCACCCCGGTGTCGAATCAACCGTATAATCGTTAGGGACAATGGTTCGTGACGGTTACATCTACGGTTTCAGTCTGCTGGCGGTGGCGGCGGTCCTGGCATGGGCCACAGGCACCTGGTACTGGAGCATCGCGCCGGTTCTGCTGGCTGCGTTTTTTCTGTGGTTTTTCCGCGATCCACAACGTGCGATTCCGAAGGGGGAGGGGCTGATTGTTTCGCCTGCCGACGGGGTTGTGACTGAGACAGTCCGGATCGACACGCAGGATGGGCCGCGGCAACGGATCAGCATTTTCCTGAATGTCTTTGACGTGCACGTGAACCGGACGCCGATTGCGGGGCAGATCACGGCGGTGCGCTATCAGACGGGAAAATTTCTGAATGCGATGAACCAGGAGTGCGCGGAGCGCAACGAACAAAATATTGTGACGGTGCGCGGCGATGGAATTGAGATCGTTTTCAAGCAGATCGCGGGGCTGATCGCGCGACGGATCGTCTTCAACTATCGCGAGGGCGACAAGGTGGAGCGCGGACAACGCGTGGGGCTGATCAAGTTCGGCTCAAGGACCGATGTGATTCTGCCTGCTGAAGCGGATATCCGAGTAAAGACGGGGCAGCGGGTGAAGGGCGGCGCGTCGATCATTGCGGAGATGCCCGCGTCGGAGACGGTGGCCGGAGTACGAGTGCCGAGGAAGTCGGCGAGGGCGAGCGTGCAGCCGGAGATCGAAGACGGGGCGACTTCGTGAATCAGGCGGATGCGGCGCTGGCGCAGGCCAGAAATCGCGCGCGCATTCGGCGTGGCATGTTTATCCTGCCGTCGTTCTTTACTGCGCTGAACATCGGTGCAGGCTACTTTGCGATTACGCAGACGCTGGACGCGATCTCAAACAACCTGAACGCGATCGGTTCGCTGACGCATCTGGATGTGGCGGCGATTGCGATTCTGCTGGCGATTCCGTTCGACTCGCTTGACGGGCGCATTGCGCGGATGACGAATACGGCCAGCGATTTCGGACGCGAGCTGGATTCGCTTGCGGATGTCATTACGTTCGGAGTTGCTCCGAGCCTGCTGGCGTGGGTGTGGGGATTCCGTTCGCTGCCGGAGGAGATGAATCCGGATGTGCGGCATCACATCATCCAGGCGGGCGCGTTCCTCTGCTTTCTATTTGTGATCGGCGGGGCTTCGAGGCTGGCGCGATTCAACATCAGTCATGATCCGAAGCCGCGTAATCCGGGGAGAGCGGACAGAAAGTATTTTGTCGGCATGCCAATTCCCGCGGCGGCTGCTCTGCTGGCATCGACGGTGCATTTCTTCGGCGGTTATCCGGTAACGGAGTGGTGGGTTGCGATTCCGTGGATGATGCTGGTGGGTCTCGCGGCATTCCTGATGGTGAGCACGTGGCGGTTCTGGTCGGGCAAGGAGATCGACCTCAGCAAGGCGCACCCGTTCCGTCTGCTGCCGGTGATGGCGATTGTGCTGTACGTCATGATCCGTTACTCGCAGGGAGTTCTGTTTCCGATAGCGCTGATGTATACGTTCTCGGGTATCTGGGCGCGAGCAGCCTATGGATGGTCGCGCCGGCGGCGCAGAGGGTTGCGCGGAGGCGGGATGGAGCAGATGCAGGAGAGCGCCAATCCCGATCCGGATCCGATGCATCACGGTTGAGCTACTAGCTACCGGCTACTAGCGTTTAGATTCCAGCCTAAAGAATGCAGAACTTGAGCGACCATGGCTGGCGCTTAGATCAAAAAGAGGAATTTTGTGTACAAGATCGCAATAGTTGGAGCATCAACGCTGTTGGGCAAAGAGCTGAAGGATGCGATTTCGGAGTCGTCACTTGCCGCTGCCGACCTCTCATTGCTGGATGAAGATGAGGGTCTTGGGCAATTGGATCAGGTGGGCGATGAGGTCACGTTTATACAGGCGATCGGACCGGATGCCTTCGAGCATATGGACTTCACGTTCTTTTGCGGAGCGGAGAAGTTGACACAGAAGTACTGGCGAGAGGCGCTGCGCGCAGGCTCGACGGTGCTGGATTTATCGGGAGCTCTGGACTCGGAGACGGGAGTGCTGGTGCGCTCGCCATGGATTGAGGCCCAAGAGGTGACGGCCGATTTATTCACGCCGGCGATCGTGCCTGCGAATCCGGCTGCGCTGGCGCTCGGGCTGTTGATGGAGCGCGTGCAGCAGGCCGCTCCTGTGCGGCAGGCCGCAGCGACGGTGATGTTGCCCGCGAGCGAGTTTGGCCGCGCTGCCATGGATGAGCTGCATCAGCAGACGGTGAATTTGCTGAGCTTCCAGTCGCTGCCGAAGGCAACATTTGATGCGCAGTCCGCTTACAACCTGCTGAGCGGGTTTGGGGAAAACTCGAAAATGAGTATCGGGCAGACGGATGCTCGGATTCGGCGTCAGTACAACTCCCTTGCTGGAAGAAGGCTGCCTGCCCTGGCGATTCAGACGGTCAGCGCTCCTGTTTTTCACGGGCACACGTTCTCGATTTTCATTGAGCTGGAGCGGCCGGTGGATGTGGCTGTGATGGAAGAGGCGCTGGGCGGCGAGCATGTTGACCTGGTGATGGAGGAGACGGATTCGCCTTCGAACCTTGCGGCTACCGGACAGAATGATGTGCTGGTGCGTCTGCGGCTGGAGCCGGGTGCGCGGAATGCGAATGAGTCGACGCGGCTGTGGTTGTGGGCAGCTTCAGACAACTTGAGACTGCAGGCGCAGAACGCGGTGGATTGCGCGATCGATCTGCGGAGGTTGAGGCCGCAGGGGACGGTGCAGTAGCTTCGCAGAGATCAGAGACTCGTGCTCCCCGCATGTTTTGCACGCGGGGAGTGTTGGCTTCTTGAGCAGACGTTATTCCTTGCTGCTGACGAGGGAGAACATGGCTCCCTGCGGGTCCTGGGCGTTGATGATCCAGCCACCGCCGGGGACCTGCATCGGGCCGTTAAGGACGCTTCCCCCGCCGGCTTTGACGCGCTCCACCGCTGCCTTGATGGAATCGACCTGGAAGTAGAAGTTCCAGCATGCAACAGGGATGTGCGGAGCTTTGACCATCATGCCGCCGTCGCCCATTGGTTTGTTGTCGCCCTCATCAAAGAGCCGATAGATTCCCATCGGTCCCATATCCATGTCGGTGAGCTTGGTCCAGCCGAAGAGCTTGTTGTAGAAATCGAAACCAGCTTCGACGTCTGTGGTGTAGAGCTCGTGCCAGCTGATGGTGCCGGGCGCGGGCGGCTCGGGTCGCTTGGGGCTGGGCATGGAGGGATCGGGCGTGAAGACGATGATGGCTGCGCCCTGCGGGTCGGACATCACGGCGAAGCGAAGCATCTTGGGAATATCGGTGGCGGGTTTCCAGAGCTTGCCGCCGGCTTCGACGATTTTCTCGATGTGCGCGTCGACATCGTCGACAGCGATGTAGCCGATCCAAGCGGTGTGACCGGGAATGGTGAGCATGCCGGCCATGCCTACTTCACCGATGTTGAATGTGGTGTAAGTCGAGCCATCGGGGCTGGGCATTTCCTTGGCGGTCCAGCCGACGACGTCGGAATAGAATTTTCCGGCGGCTTTGGTATCGCTGGTCATGAGCTCGTACCAGCCGAATTTGCCTTTTGGGGAAAACATAGGGGATCCTCCTGTTGTCTGTTCTGTGTTCAAACCGTCGCTGCAAGCAGATTCGTTGATATCAACGTAAGGCGAGGGGTGTCAACCTCGGTGATGTGAATTGTGGCGAAGCGGACTGAGTCGGTGGAGTTATGGACGAACGTGGCGAAGCCAGAGCTGCTCGATGTAGCTGTCCGTCATGCCTGCGATGTAGTCGGCGACCGTGCGGGCGAGGCCTTCGGTGGGGATTTGAGCCTGATGGTCAGAGGGGAGACGCCCTGGGTCGTTCATGAGGGCTGCGAAGATTTCCTTTACGACCCGGGCGGCGCGATCGTGCTCTTCTTCCATTCCGGGAGAGTTGTAGAAGTTGGCGTAGAGGTAGAGCTTCGCCGTGGCGCGTTCGGCTTCCATTGCGGGGCTGAGCACCGCGATGCGCCCGGTGGCGCGCCGGATGTCGGCAAGTGTGGTTGCGCCGTGGCCGGCGACGCGGCGATGGACTTCTTCGATCAGGTTAGTGACGAGAGCGTTGAGAATGCGGTTGAGAGACTCGTAAACGGCCTGCTTCGCGGGCAACCGGGAGTACTCGCTCGTGACTTCATCGTGGAACTGGCGAAAGAGCGGAACGTGTTCGCAGACGTCGTTGATCTTGAGGATGCCGGAGTCGAGGCCGTCGTCGAAGTCAGCGGTGAGGTAGGCGATCTCGTCGGCGATGTCGATGAGCTGGGCTTCGAGGGGCGGACGGAGGTCGAGGAAGTATTCGGCGAGTTCGGGGTGCGAGGCGAATGTGTAGTCGCGTGAGTGCTTGACGATGCCTTCGCGCATTGCGAGGGTGAGATTGAGTCCGCGGAACGCTGGGTAGCGCTCTTCAAACCAGGTAACGATGCGCAGCGCGTGCAGATTGTGGTCGAAGCCGAGCCCGTGCTCGCGAAGCGCTTCGTCGAGCGCTTTTTCGCCGGCATGACCGAAGGGCGGATGACCGATGTCATGGGCCAGGGCGAGGGCTTCGGCGAGTTCGGAGTTGATGCCGAGAGCATCGGCGATGGTGCGGGAGATCTGGGCTACTTCAAGCGTGTGGGTCAGACGGCTGCGGAAATGATCGCCGGGAAGATCGCCAGCGATACGGGAAAATACCTGGGTCTTTCCTGCGAGGCGGCGGAAGGAGCGCGCGTGAAGGATGCGAGCGCGGTCGCGCTCGAAGGAAGAGCGGTAGGGATGGCCGGCTTCAGGATACTGGCGTGACGTGAGATCTCCTTCGCCTTTTACGGCAATGTCCGGCGGAAGGAGGAAAAGCGAGTCGGCTGGTCCGCTCATCGTGAGTCGATTGATCACTCAGGTCTGGTTATAACGCATGGAATGCTTGAGTGCACGCGAAGGGAGCGAGCAGATTTTTCAAAAATGGTTCCTTGAACGTGTTGGGAATCACGAAACTGCCTAGTGCGAGGTGCTATAAATTCTTGGTGCGACAGAATGGACAATTCCCCGCGTGCGGGAGTACCATCCTGCCGTTTTTATCAAGTGCGCGGGCGGGGTGTTGAATTTCGCGCATACCCAGGGGATTGGCGTTCGGACCGGAGGCAAGAATGAAGACGATGAAATCAGTTGGATTGGCATTGTTACTCATCGGAGTCGCATTCACGACAGGCTGCGAAAGGCATTCGAAGAAAGAGGTTTTCTACCTCGTTGGCGTGAACATGTCACTGCCTTACTGGCAGACGGTGGCAAAGGGGTTCAACCAGGCCGCAGCGCAGTACATGGTGACGGCGAAGGTGGCGGGGCCGGAGAATTATGATCCCCAGGCTGAGCTGGCAGAGATGCAAAAGGCAGTGGCTGCGAAGCCGGCGGGAATTCTGATTTCGGTCGCGGACGTATCGGTGCTCGGATCGGCGATTGATTCTGCGATCGCGGCAGGAGTTCCGGTGGTCACGATCGACTCAGATGCTCCGGGGACGAAGAGACTGTTCTTCATTGGGACAAACAACCTGGAAGCTGGGCGAATGGGCGGGCACAAGGTCGTGGAACAGCTTGGTGGTTCCGGGAACGTGGTATTCTTCTCGCTGTCCGGACAACCGAATATGGAAGATCGCCTGAAGGGTTTCAAGGATGTGCTCGAGAGCCGGCCGAACATTCACATCGCGGATGTGATCGATATCAAGAGCGATGCGCGCGCGGCTTTCGACAAAACGCAGGAATTGCTGGCGCTGACTGGACCGAAGAAGGTGAGCGCTTTCGTTTGCCTCGAGTCGGCTTCCGGCAAGATGGTGTCGGATGCAGTGAAGCGCGCGAATGGAACGGACCGGATGGTGGTCGCATGGGACGTCAACCAGGACACGCTGGACGGCATCAAGGGCGGTTCCATCAATGCGACGGTGGCACAGAAGCCGTTCACGATGGGATATGTGGGGCTGAAGCAGCTTGATGGCATCTTCCACAATCCGCCGTCGTCACTCTCCAAGGACAACAGCCAGGATGCGTTCTCGCCGTTCCCGGTGTTTATCGATACGGGGACTTCGCTGGTGGATAAGCGGAACGTGGATGCATTTATTGAGTCTGCGCAGGCGCATCAGTAGCATTTGGTTCACGAAGTAAGAAAGTAGATCGTTCAACAACCGAGTGCGGCAGCTTCACAAGGGTGAAAGCTGCCGCATCTTTTTGCTCGTGGGAAATTCGCGGACTGGTTTTTTATTTTGGGTTAAATGCTTTGCTAAATCTATTCAAGATTATTTCCTCAATTTGTTGTCATCTGGCCACTTGACGCTGTGCAAAAACGGGTACAAGATATGCAGCATCAGGCCTGTTTAAGCCTGCAGGTCTCTGCACTGAATATTGGGAACAGCGCGATTGTGGATTCGACTCGGCTAGCCGAATGCTTTAGAAAACTCGGTGTGCGCAATGGTAGTGAAGACGCAGCTAAGAGGTGGCGGGGTCGCCGGACTGCATATCGGTGCGAGGAATGTGCGCCGTTATTTCCCTAAGGGAACACGCGTGATTGAACTGCAACTCGACCATTTGCAGATTCAATGCGGATTGACTTCGGAGTTCTGGAATGGACGGCCGGAGATTCACGATCCACGACTTTGCGAGTGGCTTGATTTCAAAGTGATCCACCGGATGGGTGAGCACAAGGAAGTGAAACTGGCTATGACGCCGGCAGGCAAAAGCACTTTTCGATTGCGGTCTGTAGTTCCTAAGGAAGACCCATTTGCCGGCACGGGAGCCATTACCGCGGCTTGAAGGCGAATTCCGATAACGGAATCGCTAAGTGTTGCGAGAGTCAGCGGAATTTTCCATTAGGCGGCGAGACCGCTTTTCAGTTGCCTTTAACATTGCGCTCCTGGTTGCGCGCTGGGGAGAGGCGGAAGCCATGCATAAACATATGGAAACTGAAGCGATCGAGGCACTGCGAGATACGCTACGGCAGATTTCGGTGATCAAGGTGAAGGATACTTGCGTGAGCCGGCACGGGCATCACAGCGATAAGACGATCCTCTGCCACATCGAAATCTACGGTCACGCGCACCTGTTGGCGTGCAAGTTTGTTCCCACGTGCGATCTCCCGCACCTGCGGAGAGCAGTGCATGACCTGCAGCGAATTGAGAAGCAGCGCGGGGTAGTGGTGATGCCGATCCTGATTGCGTCCACGATGTCAGAGGAAGCGCAGACACTCTGCAGGAATAACGATATTGGATTCCTTGATCTTGATGGAAATGCCCGGCTTTATCTTGACGAAGTTTTTATTGTGAAGCGTTCGTTGCATCACAAAACGATCCCGCCACCGGCTGAAACATTGCCCACCAGCGAAACGGCCCACTTTGCTCAAGTAGCATAGCGCGAGCCGGGCTTCCTCAGCCCAAGGCGGTCAAAACATCAAGGGCGGCCATTGCATCGGGCCGCCCTTGGTGTGTCTGGTTGAATTTGTTTTATTCCGGTTTGTTGGTGCCCGTGGCATTGTCCTGCTTGGCCAGCCGAACGCGCGCCGTGTCGAGCTTCTTCTGCACCTTGGCAACTTCGGCGGGTTCGATGTCAGCGGAGGCGGACTTTGCATACTCGTTCACTGAGATCTCCCACTGCGCCGCAGCGAGGCGGATCCGACCAGTTTTCTCGTAGAGGTCGCCAAGATGGTCGTGGACGGTGGGGTCGGTTTGGCTGCGCTCAACGGCCTGACGAAGATTGGTTTCGGCAAGCTCATACTGGCCCATCTTGAAGTAGGCCCAGCCAAGCGAATCGAGATATGCGCCGTTCATGGGCTCGCTCTCGACTGCTTTGCGGATCATCTTCAGCGCTTCTGTGACGCGGGTGCCTTTGTCGGCGAGCATGTAGCCGAGATAGTTGAGGACCATGGAGTTGTTGGGGTCGATCTGGAGGGCCTGGCGGAAGTACTGCTCGGCCGGCTCGAAGTGCTTCTGTCGCTCGGCGAGGCCGCCCTTCAGGAAGAGTAAGTAGAGGTTGTCCTCTTTCTTCGAGGTGAGAGAAGTGGCCTTGTTCAGAGCTTCGTCGGCGTCCTTCCAGCGATGGAGGCGAGTGTAGATCTGGCCGAGTGCGATCCATACTTCACGATCCTTGTCGGAGTTCGTGAGCATGCCCTTGGCCATGTTGATGCCTTCTTCGTCTTTGCCTTCGTCGACGAGTTCGCCGGCAAGCATCAACTTGAGGTCGCGATTCTTTGGATCAGCTTCGACGGCCTTGCGCGAGACCGCGATGGCCTTGTCGTACTGGCGCGCGTCGCGATAGACGTCCACCTGGTTCTGGTAGCCGCGAAGTGCGCTGTCTCCGCCGAGGTCAATCAGTTTCTGATACGTGGCGACAGCTTCGTCGACTTTATTCTGCTCGTGGTAGACAGAGCCAAGACGCTCGAGGAATATGGCGCGATTGTTCTTTTCGTCGGAGGTGTAAGCGCCGTTGGCATGCGAAGTGAGATCGACCATGTGCTCGTAGATCTGCGCGGACTCGTCGTAGCGTCCGAGAACATCGAGCAGAAGACCTTCGTTGTAACCGGCCTCCATGGAGTCGGGATCTTTCTTAACTGCCTTCTTCACGGTAGTGAGTGCTTCTTCGTACTTGCCCTGACGGCGAAGGATCTCGCTGATGTGAACGAGAGTTCCGGCATCTTCAGGATCGGCGGCGGCAATCTGCTTGTAGATCTTCAGCGACTCATCAAGCTGATTGTCATTGAGCAGCGCCTGGGCGAGAGCGCCGAGGGTGCGCGCATCCTCAGGATCCATGTCTGCTGCGCGCTTGTAGGCGGCGACAGCATCCTTGGGACGCTTGAGCTGGTCGTAGACGGCACCAAGCGCAGTCTCCATTTTCGGAGTGCGTTCGGATTCGGGTACGTTTTCGATGACCTTGGCGGCGTGTGCCATGTCGCCGTTTTCAGCGTAGAGGCGCGAGAGGTTGAGAATGACCTCTTCCGAGTCAGGGTCGATTTCCTGCGCGGCCTTGAACTGCTCTTCGGCTTTCTCAGTCTGGTGCTTCACCGTGAAGAGCTGGCCGAGAACCATGCGGTCTTCAACGCTTTTGGGATCGAGGGTGACGATCTTCTGGAATTCCCCGATGGCCTGATCAAGAGTGTTGCCGCTGGGAGATGAGGAAGAGACGGCATTCTGCGCTTCGCTGAGTTGGCGGAGGTAGAGGCGGCCGAGAAGACGATGAGCGTCGATGTCGTCGGGAGAAGTCTTGAGCAGTCCGCGTGCGGTGGCTTCGGCTTCCCGAACCTGGCCGGTGCGGAAGTAGAGGTCGGCTAGCTCGTCATTGAGCTGCGGAGAGTTGGGGTCTGCGCTGAGAGCGGTCTTGTATTCCTCGACGGCATGGCGCATGAACTCGGGACGGCCGGTGGCGATGGCCTGCTCTTCATAAATTTCGGCGAGAGCGGCGTGATAGTAGGCCTGGGCGCGCGCGGGATTCGCTTGATTCGATGGTGTTGGAGTGGACTTGGGGGCAATAGCGGCGGAGGGGCTGGCCGGAGGAGCGGCCGCAGGTGTGGCTGGGCCGGGCGTTGCCGGGATGCTCTGGGATTGTGCGTACAGGGCGGGCGTCGCAAGAAGCGAGGCGGCAAAGGACAACCACAGCGATGGTGCTAATGTCTTTATTCTCATGATCCTCGGGGATCCAATGACCTTCTTCTGAGGCGGACGCGATTGCTCTCGCCAACCCGGTTGAAAGCTTTGATGCGGACGGTGCGCGGGCGCAACCTGCCTATTCTTAGAGACGATTTTACCCGGGTTTAGTCGCAAAGAGGCAGGGGTGTCAAGGGATTTGCGACAGTGCTGGTAACAGGCGGCTCCGGGCAATCAATGGCGGAAGTGTCGAATTCCGGTGAAGACCATGGCAAGACCGAGGCGATCGGCGGCGGCGATGACGTCGTCGTCTTTCACGGAACCGCCGGGCTGGATGACGGCGGTCGCGCCTGCGGCGGCAACAGCCTCGAGTCCGTCGGGGAATGGGAAGAAGGCGTCAGAAGCAGCAACGGTGCCCTGAAGGGACAATACGGCTTTTTGCGCGCCGAACTTGGCGGCGTCGACCCGGCTCATCTGACCCGCGCCGATGCCAACGGTCTGTCCGTCTCGCGCATAAACGATGGCGTTAGACTTGACGTGTTTGCAGACGCGCCAGGCGAAGATGAGGGAACGGAGTTCTTCTGGCGATGGCGGACGCCAGGTAACGACTTTGAGTTCGTCCTCGGTGACGCGGCCGGTGTCAGCGTCCTGCAACAACAGACCACCTGACACATTTTTAACGACGGGGCGCGCAGGTGCGGGACGGACTTCGACGAGGCGAAGGTTTTTCTTGGCGGAGAAGCGCTCGCGGGCTTCTGGCGTGAAGGAAGGTGCCGCGATGGCTTCGACAAAGAGCTTGGCGATCTCGGCGGCGCCTTCGGCATCAACAGGGCGATTGATGCCGATGACTCCCCCGAAGGCAGAGACGGGGTCACAGGCGAGAGCTTTCTGATAGGCCTCGAGAACGGAGACTCCTGTTGCAGCGCCGCAGGGGTTGGTGTGTTTGACGATGACGACGGCGGGTGAGTCGAACTCCTGCGCGAGTTCCCAGCAGGCGTCGAGATCGACGAGGTTGTTGTAGCTGAGTTCTTTGCCCTGAAGCTGAGTTGCACCTGCAATTCCTAGGCCCGAGCCGTCCGAGTAGAGAGCGGCGCGCTGATGGGGATTTTCTCCGTATCGGAGCGACTGCGCGAGCGGCATGTTGATGCGCAAAGTGGATGGAAGTGATGGCGTTGCGGCTGGGGCGTCCTGCGCGAGGCTCTGATCGGGTTCGGGAGCTTCGGCAATCTTGTCGAGCGTGTTGGCAATGGCTGAGTCGTAGGCGGAGGTGGTGGCGAAGGCCTGCTTCGCGAGACGCCAGCGGGTTTCGCGGCCCAGAGCTGCGCCGTTGGCGCCCTTCATCTCCTGGACGAGAGCATCGTAGTCCGACACGCGGGTGACGATGGCGACATCTTCGAAGTTCTTTGCTGCGGACCGGACCATCGACGGGCCGCCGATGTCGATGTTTTCGATCAAATGGCCGAAGGCGACGCCGGGCTGTGCGGCAGTTTTCTCGAAGGCATAGAGATTGACGACGACCATATCGATGGGCTGGATTTTGTGGGCGGCGACTGCGGCTTCGTGTTCGGCATTGCCGCGGATATAGAGAAGTCCGCCGTGTACGAGAGGGTGCAGCGTTTTCACGCGGCCGTCGAGCATCTCGGGGAAGCCTGTGAGTTCGCTGATGTCCTTAACGGTGAGCCCAGCATCGCGAAGAGCGCGAGCTGTGCCGCCAGTGGAGATGAGTTCGACACCGAAAGAGGAGAGCGCTCTGGCGAAGTCGACGAGGCCGGTCTTGTCGGTGACACTGAGCAGCGCGCGGCGGATAGGCTTGATTTCTGCGGTCGACGATTGGCTCACGGATAGCTCCTTCGCTCGCGTGCGAGGCTGTTCAGCTGAATGAAAACAAGAGAGAGGACCAAGGAATAGGCTACATCGGCGGACGGCAGGATTTGTGCGGCGATTTGCACCGTCGCCGTGCAGGAGCAAGCGACGCAAGTGAAGAGTGTAAATGAATTAAAGTTGGAGTATGAGCACCGTTGTACCCCCATCTGACAGCGAGGGATCCGGGAGGGAGCCTGAGGTTCTCTGGGCGGATCCGGACTCTGTTCCGGCGCCGCAGCCGGTGGTGAGAAGGCGGCGGTCGTTCTGGGCCACTGCTCCGGCGACCTACGTGCTGGTGGGGATCAATGTTGCCGTTTTTGTTCTGATGTTGATAAGGCATGTCAGCGGATTGAGCCCGTCGCCAGAGCAACTGATGCAGTGGGGCGCGAATAACGCAGGGTCAGTGCTGGTGCAGGGCGAGTGGTGGCGGATCGTGACGGCGATGTTTGTGCACGTCGGGGTCATTCATCTCGCGACGAACATGTGGTGCCTGTGGAACCTGGGGCTGCTGGCCGAGCCGCTGATGGGATCGTTTGGAGTGGTGGCAGTGTATGTGCTGACGGGAGCAGCGGGGAATCTGCTTTCAGTGCTCTGGAATGGAGTGGTCTACAACGTTGCTCATGTGCCTCACCAGGGGTTCGATCCGCTCGTATATTTTCCGCCGGGAGCAGGAGCGTCCGGTGCGGTGTTCGGAATCGCGGGGGCGTTGATTGTGCTGCTGAAGTCGCAGAGGCTGCCCGTTCCGCCGGATGAGTTGAAGAGGCTGCGAAAGTCGGTGATTTATTTTGCGGCGATCAACCTTGTGATTGGACTGACGATCAGTCTCCCCTATGTTTCGTCGAAGACGGGGATCAGCGTGGATAATTCAGCCCACCTGGGCGGAGTGCTTTGCGGGCTGCTGTTTGCCGCGCCGATGGTGCCGCGGATCGGAAATGCGAAGGCGGTGTTTCTGACCCGGTTGCAGGTGGCGGTGGGAATGATCGTGGGGATCCTGGTGCTGTTCGGGTTCTACATCTCGCGCGTGCTGAGCTAGCGGCGCTACTGAAATTCCGCTCTTCGAAAACTGCGCTTCGTTGGACTTTCTCACATTCCACTGCGCACAGGGGCGTGATAATGAACGAGAACGCGGAACGTCAATTCACTTCTCTGAAGGAGCTTGACCATGGAGCGTCGTGAATTTCTGAGACAGGCAGCGGTAACGGCCGCGGCAGTGGCGGCTTCGAGCCAGGTACAAGCGAAGACACCGAGCAATCCGATTCCGAAACGGACGCTGGGGCGGACTGGGGAGCAGCTTTCGATCATCGCGTTTGGCGGAATCGTGGTGATGGACGAGAGCGCGGGCACCTCGAAGAACATTGTGGCGGAGGCGGTGGATCGCGGGATCAACTACTTCGATGTGGCTCCAAGTTATGGCAACGCGCAGGAGATGCTGGGGCCGGCATTGGCTCCCTACCGGAAGAATTGCTTTCTGGCGTGCAAGACCGAAGGCCGGATGAAGGATGATTCGCGGAAACAGCTTGAGGAGTCTTTGAAGCTGTTGCAGACGGATCACGTGGATCTGTACCAGTTCCATGCGCTGACAAAGATGGCCGATCTGGACAAGGTGCTGGGGCCGGGCGGCGCGATGGAAACGATGGAGGCGGCGAAGAAGGAAGGAAAGATTCGCTACATCGGATTCTCGGTGCACTCGGCGGAGACGGCGGTGGCGGCGATGGACCGATACCACTTCGATACGGTTCTATTCCCGCTGAATTTTGTTTTGTACACGCAGGCGGGGTTCGGGCCGCAGATTTTGAAAAAGGCGCAGGAGAAGAAGATGGGCATCCTGGCGCTGAAGGGGATGGCGAAAACAGTGTGGCCAGCGGACCAGAAGAAGGAACATCCCGAGCCGAAGTGCTGGTACAAGCCGGCGGCGTTTCCCGATGAGGCGTCGATGGGATTGCGGTGGACGCTGAATCATCCGATCACGGCGGCGATTCCGCCGGGGGATGAGCGGTACTTCAGGCTGGCGATGGACGTGGCGCAGAACTTCAAGCCGCTGGAATCGCACGAGGAGCAGGCGCTGTTGGCGGGTGCGCAAGGGGCGGAGCCGATATTTCATCTGGGGAATGATGTATAGAGTAGTCGCGGCGGCTAAAGCCGGACTCGTTTCCCACCCAAGCAGAGCCTGGATGGGGCGCCCGAGGTTCGTTTGTTGATCGTGTGCGGCACGACTGAAGTCGTGCCCTTTCAAAGCCAGCGGTTCGAGATTTCGCTGATTTGCGTTCGATCTTGCTGGCCGCTACCGAGGCGGGTGCATATTTGTCACTGGCCTCCAATGACCAAGCCCCGCTCAGGCCTGAAACGAATTCTTATCGAACAACTGCAGTTGACGCAAACTTCTTGACCATGGCGAGCAGCAGCTTGCGATCGCTGTCGTTGAGGTTGGTGGAGTAGCGTCGAATCTGGGTGAGGAACCGGAGTTCCTCGTCGCTGAGATGGTGGCCGTTCATATTGCCGTTGAGAGAATCTTCAGCGAAGAACTGAGCGATGGGAAGATCGAGCGCTAGAGCGATTTTGGAGAGAGTGTCGAGCGAAGGAACGGTGTGTCCGTTCTCAACGCGCGATAGGTAACAGCGCAGCAAGCCAGTCTTCTTTTCGATGTCGCCTTGGGAGAGTCCTTTTTGCAGGCGGTGCGCACGGATGGTGGTGCCGATCTTCATCAAAGGTAGTGACCTTTCCGCTCCCCGTGCTTAGACAGGCCCCACGGTAGCTACCACTGAGGTATTGGCGTAAGAGTAAACATGGGGTGATTCGAGGCGCAAGCGGAAAACCCGGCCCGCTGCATCGGGAGTAACCACGGTGTAAACCAAATGGTAAACACAGAGCGGCCGTAGTGGATTACTGGGATGAGCAGGTAAACCCTGAGGTCCTGCTGTCCGTCTGTTCGAATACTGGCTCGAATCGGGAGCGTGGATGAACGGGAAGGTAGTCCGAGGGGCCGCACTTGCTGCGGCGTTGGGGTTGGGGTGCGCGAGCGGGTGGCCGCAGGCTGGGACAGCCCCGGCGGGAGCCACTGCGGCTTCCGTAGTAACAACTCAGGCGGATGCTCAGGCGGTCTCGGGCGGGACGCTTCGCGGACATGTGAAGAGCGGGACGGTTCCGCTGCCGGGCGTTACGATTACGGCGCAAAACACGCTTACTGGCAAACGCTACTCCACAACGACGGATGTGACCGGCGCGTGGGCGCTGACGATTCCGTCGAATGGGCGGTATGTGATCCGTACACAGTTTGCGGCTTTCGCACCCGGAGCACAGGAAGCGGTGCTGAATGCTTCGAGCCACGAACAGACGGTGGAATTCCAACTTGTGCTGGCGTCGCGTGCGGCACAGCAACAGCAAAGGGAAGATGCGCAGGCGGGGCAGGCGACACAGGTTGTGCGGCAGATGGTTGCGAATGGTGCGCAGAGTCTGAACCTGATCAATGCGTTGACGGGCGACGCGGAGGCACAGGGCGGCGCCGGAGGACAGGCTGGAGCGGCGCTGCCTTCGATTGCCGGGAACTCGGATTTCAGCGAGCAGTCGGTCGCGATCAGCGGTCAGTCAGGATCGGTGAGCCCGCTGGCCGGCGTGGATATGGATCGATTGCGCGACGCGATGGAGACGATGCGGGCGCAGGGTGGCTTTGGCGGAGGGGATGGCCCCGGCGGTGGCGGACTGTTTGGCGGGGGATCGGGAGGCGGCCCGGGCGGGTTTGGTGGCGGAGGTTTCGGTGGCGGGGGTTTTGGTGGCGGTGGACGAGGCGGGTCTGGCGGAGGCATGCGAAACTTCCGGAATTTCAAGCCGGGTCAGCCGCACGGCGCGATCTTCTGGATGGGGAGCAATTCGGCATTGAATGCGGAGCCGTTCAGCCTGCAGGGACAGCCGCAGAATCAACCGGCTTCCGGGACGAACCGATTCGGGCTGACGTTTATAAGTGCCCCGTATATTCCGGGGCTGACGAAACCGAGCGGGAAGGATACAGTTTTTCTGACTCTATCGGGATCGCGAAACTCGAATCCGCTGGATGAGTATGCGACAGTGCCGACGGACGCTCAGCGGGCAGGAGATTTTTCGGCTGCGGGGCTCGCGCCAATTTTCGATCCGGTGACGAAGCAGCAGTTCGCGGCGAATGTGATTCCGTCGAACCGGATCGCGGCGCAATCGAAGGCGCTGCTCACATACTTTCCGGAGCCGAATATTGCGGGGGCGATTCAGAACTATCATCTGCTGTCGACGGAGCAGTCAAATTCGACGCAGGCAGGTGTCCGGTATATGCGCAGCTTCGGCGCGAATGGTTCGCCTTTTGGACTGGGCGGACGCGGAGGCGGTGGAGGAGGAGGCGGAGCACAAGGGGCAGCGCGGGCTAACCAGGGCCTGCGGCAGAGCATGAATGCCAACTGGAACTGGAGCCACTCGGCGAGCGACAACGTGAATCTGTTTCCGCAACTGGGCGGGAAGACGGCAGCGGATTCGCAGTCGCTGCAAGCCGGCTACACGGTGGGGTATCACCGGTTGACGAGCATCTTCAACGCGAACTGGAATCGAGCGAATAATCACACGACGAATTACTTTACGAACGGGCCGGATGTTGAGACACAGCTTGGGATACTCGGTCCGGATGGATCGGCGCTGAGCGCGACTCCGCTGAACTATGGATTGCCCAGCGTGCAGTTGAGCGACATTGCGGGACTGACCGAGCAGCAGCCGCGATTTGCGATTACGCAGACGATATCGCTTTCAGAGACGCTGAGCTGGATTCACGGGAAGCATAATCTTCGATTCGGCGGAGACTACAAGCGCGTACACGACGATTTTCTGTCGAGCTCAAATGCGACGGGGAGCTTCGCGTTTACGGGGCTGTTTACGCAGAATGCTGCCGGCGATCAGAACACGGGGTCTAGCTTCGCGGATTTTCTGCTGGGGCTTCCGCAGCAGACGGAGCTGAACGCGACGGTGAACAAAAGCTACCTGCGCGACAACGTCTTCGATCTTTTTGCGATGGACGACTGGCGATGGATGCCGAGCCTCACCGTGAATGCGGGATTGCGGTATGAGTTTTTTGCTCCCTACACGGAGAAGAATGGGCGTCTGGGAGAAGTGCTTACGACGCCGGCGAATGGATTTGCGAGCCAGACGCAGGTGCTCGCCGGGCAGGCGGGATTGCCGGATGCGCTGGTGGAGCCATTCCGCACGGCATTTGCGCCACGGCTGGGCATTGCATGGAGAGTGCCGAAGCTGAAGCAGACGGTGGTTCGTGCGGGCTTCGGGATGAACTACACGGTCGGCTCGTACGCGACGTTTGCGACGACGATGTCGCATCAACCGCCATTTACGAACGAGCAGACGAACCAGGAGATCGATGCAAACGGCGCACCGACTTCAGCCTGTGCGGTGACGGGAACCTGCCTGACGCTGGCGAATGGATTTCCTGCCCCTGCGACGGTGGGGAACTATGCGGTCGATCCGCACTTCAAGCTGCCGTATGTGCAGACGTGGAACCTGGACATCCAGAAGACGCTGCCCTGGGGCATCGTGATGAACGTTGGATACAACGGGTCGAAGGGGAATCATCTGGATATTGTTTCGGCGCCGCGGGCGCTGGCCGGCAGTCCGCAGACCAACCCGACAAATCTGATTTTCAGATACGAGCAGGGAGCCGCTTTCTACAAGTTCAACGCCGGTACGCTGCGCTTGAACAAGCGAATGTCGAATGGTGTGGCGGTGGGAGCGAATTACCAGTACTCGCATGCGATCGACAACGCGGGCGCTGTGGGATCGGTAGGCGGTGTGGGTGCGCAGAACTGGGCGGACTTTTCAGATGAGGAAGGAAACTCGAGCCTGGATCAGCGGCACAAGGTCTCGGGGAACTATGTCTATGAGCTGCCGTTCGGGCAGGACAAGCACTGGATGACAACCGGGACGGCTGCGCATGTGATGGAAGGATTTTCAGTATCGGGCAACTTCACGTTTGCGACCGGATTGCCGCTGTCGCCGGTGTTCCTGGGGTCGCAGCTGAGCGTGGCGTGCGGAACGGGCGGAACGTTCAGGCCGAGTCTGACAGGCGCGGCGGTGAACCAGGGTACGGGGCGGCAATGGTTCAGCTCGACTGCATTCAGCGAACCCGCGATTGATCCGCTGTATCCATGCGGGACATTCGGCAATGCGCCACGGAACTTCATCACGGGTCCGGGGACGGTGCAGAACAGCATGGCGTTGTCGAAGACGGTGGGACTGGGTGAAACACGGAGCCTGGAGATTCGCGCGACGATCAACAACGTGTTCAACACGGTGCAATACGCGGGCGTGGACACGAATGCCGCGTCGCCAACCTTCGGGCAGGTGACTTCGACGGGTTCGATGCGGTCGTTTCAATTCACGTCGAGGTTCCGATTCTGATGACGCCACGAATGCACAGGACGATCGCGCTGCTGATGGCGCTTGGGGTTGGGATGCCGAGCGTGCCGGTTTTTGCGGGGCAGGATGCCGTCGGTGCGCAGGCAGGTCAGCAGACAGACTATGTCTTCAAGGCGAATGCGGAGCTGGTGCTGACGAACGTGGTGGTGCGGGATGTGAAGACAGGCGAGCTGGTTCGCGGACTGAAGCAGGAGGACTTCACGGTTCTCGAGAACGGGAAGCGGCAGCAGATTTCGACGTTCGATTTTCAGAGCGTGGATATGGCGACTCCGCTGAACGAGGCAACGGTGAGCGGACTGGCGGCGGCAGTGAATGGTTCTGGATCAAAGGCGGCGGTCGTCGCACGCCCAGAGGATCTGCGCAACCACCGGCTGATTGTAATGTTCTTCGATCTGACGTCGATGCAGCCGGAGGATCTGGATCGATGCGTGAAGGCGGCGCGGGATTTCCTGACGAACAAGATGCAGCCGGCAGACCTGGTGGCGCTGGTTTCTCTGGGAGACACGCTGAAGGTGGATCAGGATTTCACCGCGGACAAGGCAGTGCTTGCGAACGAGGTGGGGATCTACAACGGGACAGAAGGGCAGGGGTTCGCGCAGGGGGCGACGGCAAATTCAAATCAGGCGGAGGATGCGACCGGGTACACGCCGGATGAGAGCGAGTACAACGACCTGAACACGGATCGCGAGCTGTTTGCTCTGCGAGCGATTTCTAAGTCGCTCGAGAAGATCTCGGTGAAGAAGTCCCTGCTGTATTTTTCAGGAGGAATCTCGCGGGATGGAATCGAGAATCAGGCTTCGCTGCGGGCCGCGACCAATGCAGCAGTGCGAGCGAATCTGTCGATCTACAGCGTGGACACGCGCGGATTACAGGCAGTTTCACCGCTGGGCGATGCGTCGGTGGGAAGCACGCGCGGGTCGGGGGCCTTCAATGGCGCGGCGCTGACAAACAACATGAATCAGAATTTTGCGTCGCAGGAAGTGATGGGGACGCTGAGTTCGGATACCGGCGGGAAGGCGTTCTTTGACTCGAATGATTTTGCGCCGGCGTTTGCGCAGGTGCAGAAGGATACATCGGCGTATTACGCGATTGGGTTCCATTCGTCGAATCCGGCGCGGGACGGGAAGTATCGCAAGCTGGCTATCAAGGTGAACCGGCTCGGAGTAAAGGTCGAATACAGGCAGGGCTACTATGCGCCGGCGGACTTCAAACACTCGGGACGCGAGGATCGAGAGCGCGAGCTGGAAGAGCAGTTGACGAGCGACCTTCCGGCGACCGACATGGCGGTGTACCTGGATGCGATGTACTTCCGTCTGGAGGAGAACCGGTTCTTTGTTCCGGTTTCGCTGATCGTGCCGGGATCACAGATTCCGTTTGTGAAGGGCGGCGACAAGGACAAGGCGACGCTGGACGTGATCGGCGAAGTGATCGATGAGGTCAAACGGCCGATCGGCAATGCGCGGGAGACGGTGAAGCTGAATCTCGATCCGACACTGCAGGCGCGGCAAAAAAACATCCAGTACACGACGAGCTTCAATCTTCCGCCGGGCAAGTATCACCTGAAGTTTGTGGTCAGGGAGAATCAGACCGGAAGGATGGGATCGTTCGAGGCGGATATCACGCTGCCGGATATGAAGAAGCAGCCGCTGAAAATGAGCTCGATTGTGCTGGCGTCGGCGCGGCAGCCGAGCAAGAAGGAGTCGCCCCTGGTGCGTGGCGGCGAGGAGTATGTGCCGAATATCAGCCATGTCTTCCGGCAGGATCAGCACCTGTACCTGCTCTACGAGGTGTACGGGCCGTCGCGGGAGAAGCCGGCGGAGAACCAGCCAAAGGGGACCAAGCCCGGCGTGAATGTGCTGAGCAGCCTAGAGCTGCTCCAGGGGGCGACGAAGGTGTATGAGACGCCGATCGTGCAGGCAAAGGCGGTGAACGTGCAGGGCCGGGATGCTGTGGCGGTAGAGCTGGATGTTCCGCTCACAGGGCTGAAGCCGGGGCAGTATGTGTGCCAGCTGAACGTGATCGATGATGCGGGGGGGAGTTTTGCGTTTCCGAGGTTTGCGGTGCTGGTACGGGAACCTGTGCCGGGGCCTGCGACCACGGCTGCTGGGTCAGGTAGTGGCGGGCTGAACTAGACTCAAACTGCTCAATTTTGCGCGACGCCCAATCCGCGTATTCTTAAGCGGGTGGGTTGAAATGAACGACGGCGAGTCATCGCGGGTAGCAGTCATTACAGGGGCAACCGGGGGAGCGGGAGCAGCAGTAGCGAAGGAGCTTTCGCGGGCCGGGTATTCGCTGGTGCTGACGGCCCCCTCCATGGAAAAGCTGACCGCGCTGGCAGCGCAGTTGAAGGGGCCCTGTACGGTGATCGAAGGCAGCCTGGGGAACGAGGACCTTCCGGAGACGCTGCTCTATGCCGCTCTGGACCGCTTCGGGCGGTGCGATATCTGCTTCAATAACGGCGCGCTGTACGAGGCGGGAATTATCGAGACGGTTGATATCGAGCGCCTGACCAGCATGATTCGCGTCAATGTTGAGGGGTCTTTTCGGGTTGCGTATGTGTTTCTGAAGCACTTTGTCTCGGAAGGTTCGGGGCACCTGGTGAATGTGTCGAGCACGGTGGGCAGCAGTTCGCGGCCAACTCCGTATGCAGCAACGCAGCGGGCGGTTGAGGTGCTGACAGACGCGCTGGCTGCGGAGCTGGGCGATGGCGATGTTCTGGTGTCGTGCATTCAGCCGGGGTTGGTGAAGACGGGGCTGCATCATCGCTGGGAGATCGCGCAGGAGGATTCGACGGGGTATTCCCTGGAGCCGGATGATTTCGCGCGGATGGTGCTGTTCATCCTTGAGCAGTCTTCGCCCCGGCATAGAAACCATCTGAGTGAGGCGACGGAAGAGGCGGCGAGCGCCCAGCCGTCCTCCGAGCCGCCCACCGAGTCAGCGCCTGAGTCTTCAGATTCGGCAGAGCGCTTAACAGAATCTGAGCAGGCTCCGGCTCCCCTCGCAACGCACCTCAGTTCGCCAAACTCAGAAGAACCTTCGACAGGCTCATCTCAGGCTCCGGGGCATCTGGCAGAGCAGACTCTGGCGCATCCGTCCTCAAGCCAAGGACAGGCTCAGATGCACCTCGCGATCACAGAGGCGGTTGAAGAGCCGGCGAAGGAGAACCTGCAGAAGCCGGCGGTAACGAGTGACTGGGAGTTCGGGGAGAACGGCGACGAGGCCTAGGCCTATTCAGGTTGCGGCTTATTGCGGTCGTGATCGGTTCCGCGATAAGGGCAGTGGCGGCAACCGTTGCCGCAGCAGGTTCCGCGCTTGAGCAGGTAGGCAGCGGTGAAGACCATGAACGGGCCGTCGAAATAGTAGTCACCGGGATCGAGCGCCGGAGATGGTGCGGGTTGCGGCTTCGGCTCGCGGTCCATTTTTCGATTCTCTCAGACGAGCGAAGCCACCCGGTCTCGATCCGATTCGCAATTTAGAATCGAGGCATGACACTGACTGCGCAGGATCGTGCACGCCGCATCAAAATTATTCTCTTTGACGTTGATGGTGTTCTGACGGATGGGACCATCTGGCTGGTACCGGCGCCGAACCCCGAGTCGAGCAGCGTGAACACGCAGTCGCATCTTTCCAAGCATGAGGGGCAGGTTGGTTTCGGCGTGCACTCCTCGACCATGATGGAGGCGAAGGGTTACAGCGCGCACGACGGCACGGCGATTTCGCTGGCCCGGCTTGGCGGGATGAAGTGCGGCGTGATCACGAAGCGGATCAGCGAGACTGTGGCGACGCGATCCCGGGACCTGAAGCTTGAGTTTGTCTACATGGGGCAGGCGTTCAAGATGCAGGCAGTGCGCGAGATCATGGCGAAGGAAGGCGTGACGCTCGAAGAAATTTGTTACGTCGGCGATGACGTGATCGATTTGCCGGTAATGCGCGAGTGCGGTTTTGCGGTGGCGGTTGCGAATGCGCGGGCGCAGGTGAAGGCCGAGGCGCACTACGTAACGCCGAATGCGGGCGGATACGGCGCCGGACGCGATGCAGTGGAGTTCATTCTCGAGGCGAAGGGGATTCTCGAGAAGACGATCGAGGAATACATCGACGAGCGCAATCCGATTTCAGCGGCGATGGATATCGGCAAAGGATCGATGTAGCTACTTCACCTTAGGGAATACCTGATCGATCAATACACTTCGGAGCGCCTGGCGCAGATCCGTTTTTGCGTCGGGCTCGGTGTTGGATTGCGGGTGGAGTTCCGGTGTTGCGGGCGGAGCGCCTGTATCGGTGGTGTTGACGACGAGAATGCCGGCGCAGTGATCTGAAGGATCGATCAGCAATTCCGAGGAAAATCCACCCTGGTCGCCGTCGTGGTAGATGTAGCGATGGCCCTTGTTGTTCAGGATGAAAAAGCCCAGGCCCATCATGGGCGGTGTTCCGTTTGCGCCGGCGGTGTAAGCGGTGGGTGGTTGGCCGGGTGCCGTTACGGGCAGGACGCCGGTCCAGGCTTCTTCAAGCGAGCTGCGCTTCAACACAACTTCGTACAGCGCGTTGGCGGTGTCGCCGATGAGAAAACGCGCGTACCTGGCCATGTCGGTGACTGGAGCTTTGAGGCCGCTGTTGGAGGTGGTGATGCCGGTGTCGAAATTGAGGGGCTGTGGCGTGATTTTGGAGCCGGCGCGCAAGTAGCTCGCGGAGACATGACTCTCGAGGAAATACGGCGCGCGGTCGAAGTAGCTCTCGGTCATGCCGAGAGGCTTGAGGATGTTCTTGTCGACGTAGACTTCGAAGTCGTCGCCGCTGAGCCGCTCGATGATCTGGCCGAGGAAGACATAGCCAAGGTTCGAATAGCTCCAGCGGCTGCCGGGAGCGAAGGCGATGTGCGTATAGGGAAGCATGGTAGCGACCTGCGTCCATCTGGCTGGCTCGAAGGGTTGCCAGTCGCAGTTGGAGGAGTCATCGCAATCCCATGGCCAGGTGGGGTTTCGAAAGCCGGCGCTGTGGGTGAGCAGGTGGCGGATGGTGACGGTGTCGATGGAGCCGAACGGGTCATGTACTTCGCGGAGTTCAGGGATGTATCTGACGGCGGGGTCGTCGAGGGAGAGCTTGCCGCGGTCGCGCAGCTGGAGGATGGCAATGGCGGTCAGCGTCTTGGTGATGGAGGCCCAGTTGTAGGCGGTCCCGGAGTCTACGGGATGGTGCGAACCGGCGGCCATTTCGCCGAAGGAGAGAGTCTCAGTCGCGGCACCCGTATGAACGAGCGCGAACCCGCCGCCAATGACGCCGTGTTGCTGCAGGACACCCTGGAAATGAGGGCGGAAAGCATCCACGAGAGACGAGGTGGGTGCGGCCTGGGACCGCGCGGGGACGGCGACGGAGCCAAGAGTTAGAGCCGCGACCAAAGCCGCGCAGAGCCGAATTTGGCTGGGCATGGGGCCATCATATATGCGTCTTTTGGGGTAGGGGTCGATGCCACAATGCTGTCGCCGGTTGGATCGAAAGGGGTAGTGGGGCATCCGACGGCAAATATTGTGCATCCGAATTTGCAGGTGGTGGTTGTGCCTGGGTTGCTTTCACTTCTTCCGACTGAGTCTTCGAAGTGCATATACCAGGGCCATTTCCCAGGGGGCGAGGTCAAGCGGTGACCAACATTTCAGACTCTTCAAGAGCGACGATTCTGTTTGTAGATGACGATGCGGCCATGCGGGAAGTAATGGCGCTGATTCTCAGTGAAGAAGGATTCGACGTGATCACCGCAGGCGACGGGTTGGAAGCGCTCGCGGAACTTCGCATGCGAACTCCGGACCTGATCATCTCTGATCTCCATATGCCCCGGATGTCGGGGGTTGAATTTCTGTCTGTCGTTCGGCGGAGGTTCCCGTCTCTGCCTGCGATCGCAGTGAGCGGCGCTTACGATCTGAGCCAGAGCTACGCGGCGGGCGTTATGGCCGATGCTTTCTATCCGAAGGGCCAGAGCCATCCGGATGAACTCATCAAGACCATCCGTCAGCTCATGTATAAGCCGTTGAAGCGGCCTACGAACTACCATCCATGTCAGCCGCCGAGGGTGCAGGCTGCCCGTACAGGAATCGATGGCCGTGGGGTTCCTTCGCTTTTGTTGACTTGCACCGATTGCCTTCGTGCCTTCCCGGTTGCGAACGTATCGGGCACGGAAGACGGCGATCTGCATGCGCATTGTCCGTCGTGCAGAGCTTTCGTGCAGTTCACATGCGACGCTACATCAGGCCTTCCTGTGACCGAGATGGCACAGGCTGCGCAGCCGGGATTGCAACTCGGGCGAGTCGCTTAGCGAGCTGAGAAACTAATTCAAATACAACGAGGCACCTCGCACAGCGGGGTGCCTTTGCTGTTTCTGGAATGCTCGCGCGGTTGAGCAGAGCAAAATGTCGGCAACGGTCCTGCTCGGGAGTTGCCGACATGTAGCGTCCTCAGCGCATCGCGACTGCGGTGGTAGGAGTGAGCGAGATGGGCGCGACGTTCCAGCCCTCAATCTGCACCGTAGGCACATTGCTGTCGCCGGCGGGTAGTTGTGCGGTGAGCGTAGTGGATTCGCCGGGCTTGAGCTCGATCCAGTTGTCAGACCAGAGTACGGGAGCGATGAGGCCACCGGATGCCGTGCGAGCGGCAGCGCGCACCTGAAAGGCGAGAGCGTTCGACTTGTTCGCGAGGTGGACATGGACTTCGCGCCCTTTCGCGGACGTGACGATTTCAGAATGCGCGTCAACTTGAGCCGCAGGCAGATGCGTCAGCGCATTCAGATCTTCGTGATGGGAGGCGGGAGTGTGCGTGTAGTCGGTGCTCTCCCAGTCAAAGGTGGTGAGGGTGGTGGGGACCCAGTAGAAGTTGTGGCTTAATGCTTTGCCTGACGAGTCGGAGAGAGCAAGGTCGATGAAGAGAATGCGTTCTGGGCCTGAGTAGAGGTTCGCCGGAATGGTGAAGACGCGCTGCGAACTGTCTGAGCGTGCGGTCAGGGTCGATGTGGCTTTGTAGACTTCGTTCCATGCAAGGCCATAGACGTGAACTTCGGCGCGCAGTTCCGCAGCTTCAGAGTAGGTGCTGTTGACCACGTCGATGGCGTGGTCATCGTAGGCGTATTGGATGTGAAGAGGCTCGCAGGCCTTCTTCGCGCCGAAGTATCCGCCACCGGTGTCGAGGAAGTAGTCGTAGAGGTGCCAGATCATCGATGGCCATGCGTTGTTGAGCATCCACTGTACGACGCCCGTCGAGGTGTACTTGTTCTTGCTGTAGGCCTCGTACATGGCGCGTTCGGAGTCGTACTCCATGGTGTTGGCCATGCGCTCGTAGTCGGCGGCTGATTGCGGCTTGGCGTATGCGGCCTCCATCGCGGCATCGAAGACTTTCAGATTTGCAAATTCTCCGCCGCCATAGTGAAGGCTCCAGTCGGCAGTGGGAGGCCACGCTTCCGGATCGGAGAGGAAGAGCTTGCGGCTCGCGAGTGAAGAGATTGCAGGGCCGGGGCTGGTTTCGGTGTTGTAGCCCTGAGCGCCGCCGTAGTGCGTCGCGGTGTACCAGTAGCTGGGCGCAACGTAGTCATAGGGCCCCGTCATCTTTACGCCACTCTCGCCGGTCACCGTGGTGGGAGCCTGCGTAGCGGACGAGAGGATGGGGTTCGGCCAGTGGGTTTCAGATTCGACTTGAAGATATGCCTTTTCCACTTCGGGAACAGGTGGATTGTCGCTGCCGTTGAGCCAGACGAGCAGGCTGGCATGATGGCGCAGGCGCAGCATTTGCGAGCGGAGCGATGCAGTGGCGATGGTGAGGTCCTGCGGCGTCCAGTCTTTCCAATGCTCCCAGTGATCGCAACAGCACCAGCCAAGCATGACGAGGATGCCGCGCTCGTCGGCGAGACGGAAGAACTCTTCGGTTTCGAGTTTGCCTTCGAGGCGGATGGTGTTGAGGTTCATGTCCTGCACGAGATCGAACTGGCTGCGCAGGCGATTGTCGTCGGTGCGAAGCAGCATGTCCTGCGACCAGCCGGCGCCGCGAATGAGAATGGGCTTGCCGTTGATGCGGAAGAGACGGCTTCCGTTGGCGGTGAGTTCTGAGGTGATTTCGCGGATGCCGAAGTTGATGTTTTGTTCGTCTGCGCTGTGACCCTGCGTCGAGAAGCTGATGGTGAGGCGTTCGAGATGAGGGTCGCCCATCTGCCGCGGCCACCAGAGCTTGGGATTCTGAACGCGGAGAGCGGGGAATTGTTCCGGACTGAATGCGACGGATTGGTCTTCATGAGCAGCAAGTTCGACGGGCTTTTCGAATTTCATTCCGGCGACGGTTCCGGAGACGACGCCTTTGATTGCGGTGGCGGATGCATTGTGGAGTTCGGCATAGACGGTGATGTCGGCGCGATTGAGAGAGGCATCCGGGAAGTGTGTGGTTGCAAGAGGGGACCGAATTGTGACGGGACTTGACTGTACGAGGTCAACCGCGCCCCAGAGGCCCATGTCCTTGTCTGGCGGGCAGGGATTCCAATCGACCCAGTTGATGCCGAGGTCTTTCTCGGTGGGTGCGGTGGTCTTGACCGCAATGACATTGGATTTTCCGGGAGTGAGCACATCGGTGACGTCGAAGTCGTAAGTTCGGTAGGCGCCGGCGATTTGAGCGGAATCTGCGATCTTCTTGCCGTTGATCCAGAGTTCGCCGCGGTAGTTGATGCCGCCGAAGTGTAGCCAGACGCGGTTGTCTTTGGCTGTGAGCGCGGGTGCATTGAACTGTTTGCGATACCACCATGCGCAGGCGTAGGGGCTATCGGGTGACATCGCCATGTTGGAGAAGTTGTGCCCGACGGGATAGGTCGTTCCGGGAATCTTGCGGAGGTTGTCGCCGAAGAAAGGGTCGGGAAGAAGCCCGGCTTTTACCTGCGCGGCGAGAACAGTGCTGGGAACGGATGTCTTGATCCAGCCTTCCGTTTCAAAGCCGGGAGCAGAGATGGCGGCGCCTTCCGCCGTGTTCTTGCAGGCGGATTGCAGCTGCCAGTCATCGTGAAGTGGCGTGCGCGTCTCTGCGGAGAGAGAGAGCGAAAGAAGAAGGAGTGCCGGGAGGGCCAGGACGTTCCGTTTCATGATTCACCTGCGGGGTCAGTCAAGTGTTCGAGTCGGTTGATGTTGATCAAGGTTCGGTCTTGCGACGCGCGGCGGGGCAACGAGCGGTGGACATGCGCACGATCAATTCGGGCGAGGCGTTGTGAAGCTGAACTGGCTTGGGCGATTGCTGCTCGCGAGCGTTGATGGCCTGGAGTGTCCACTCCGATGCAAGCAAGCCCATTTCTTTAAGAGGCTGATGGACGGTGGTAATTCCGGGTGTCGATACAGAGGCGGGGAGAACGTCGTCGAAGCCAACGACGGAGCAGTCGTCGGGGACATTGACGCCGGCACCATGGAGCCCGCGGACGATGCCCAGTGCGGTCAGGTCGTCGAACGCAAGCACAGCGGTGAAGGGACGCTTGGAGGCTAGCATCTCACGGGCGAAATGAAGGCCGCCTTCAAAGCCGGAAGTGGAGTTGGTGATGTTGGGGAGTTGATAGACGAGCTTCGGATCGATCTTGAGACCGGCTTCGGCGGCGGCGCGCTGTACGCCGTTCCAACGCAGCTCGGTGTCGAATAGTTCCTGCGGGCCCTGAACAATTGCGATGCGGCGATGGCCCAGCTCGATGAGATGGCGCATGGCGAGCGCACCACCCGCCTCGTTGTCGACCAGAAGGGAACTAACGTTCCGGTTGGTGAGGTCGCGACCGACGATGACGATGGGGACCTGATTTTTCTCGACGTCGTCGAGGAGGTTGGTTTCCTGAAAGATCCAACTTGCGATGACGATGACGCCTTCAGCGCGCCGCTCGAGGATCATGCGGAGATAGTTGTCGAAAAGTTTGCGTTGAGTTTGCGCGTCGACCAGGAGCGGCATGTAGCTTTCGGGCTGAAGTCCCGCCTGAATGCCGTGGACGATGGGAATGCAGAAGGGATCGGAAAGATCGTAAGCGAGTACGGCGATTGTCTGGCTGCGACGTCGGCGCAACGAGCGCGCGTAGGCGTCGGGATGATAGCCGAGGTCGCGCGCCATTTTGCGAATTTGTTCGCGGGTGGTAACGGCGACGTTCTGCGAGAGGGGCGCTTCGCTGAGCACGATGGAGACGGTGGAGACGGAGTAACCGCAGGCGCGCGCGATGTCGAGCAGCGTGACGTGGCCAGACTTGCGTTGCACCTTACAGCCTCCTTCGCGGGCCAGCTTCGAGGTAGATTCGACCGGCATTGCATTCGGAACTCATTGAGCAAATCCATTTAGTGCAGCCACATGGGCCGGCGGAAATGGAGCAGTCACTTTCCGCTTGACAGTCGGAAGGAACAATCTTACATTCACTTGTCAAGAGATTCAAACGTTTGAATAAGGACGTTTGAGCCCCGGGAGCTTGCTATGACCTGCCCGCGCTCGCGATCGAGCTTTGCGCTTTCGATCGCTCTTGTCGTCTTTGCACTCACCTCATTCGTGTCGTCAGCTTTTGCCCAGGCGGGCAGAGGATCGATCAGCGGACTCGTCAGCGATCAGTCGGGTGCCATCGTGCCCGGGGCGAAGGTTGTTGCCGAGAGCCAGGCCACAGGGCTGAAGCTGTCGACGGTGTCGACGGACGCAGGCTTGTACTCTTTTGTGTCGCTGGCACCCGGAATCTACCGGGTCACAGCAACGGCGCAAGGCTTCGACACGTTAGTGGCAAACAATATCCGAGTCTCGGTTGACCAGGGAACTACCGCGAATCTGTCACTGAAGATTGGAAGCGTGAACGAAGTGGTGACGGTGAATGACTCGACGTCGCTGGTGGAGGCGACCAATTCGACCGTTGGGCAGTTGATTGGAGCGGACACGATGGACCGCGTTCCGCTGTTGACGCGTAACGTTTTCGACCTGGTGCAGTTGAGCGCAGGCGTGACGCCAGCGAACGGAACTCCCAACTCTTCGACATCGCAGCAGATCTCAAGCATCACGAGCGGCCGGCCGGGCGTGGATGTTTCTTCCTACACGATCAACGGCGCGATTATCGGCTCCGTGTATTACATGGTCGACGGCAGCCCGCTGGGCATTGCGGAGAACAATGCAGGAGCGATCATTCCGGCGCTGGAGATGCCGGAGGATGGCGTTGAGGAGACGCGAGTAGAGACGCAGAATACGCCGGCTTCGTACCAGAGCGGCGGCGCGGGCGTGATCAGCCTGGTGACGAAGTCGGGCACAAACGCGTTTCATGGAGATGCTTTTGGAATGTTCCGCCCGAATATTCTGGCCGCGAATGAATACTTCAACAAGCGAAGCGGCTTCGCCACGCCGGACTACCACCGCTATCAGGAGGGCGGCGCGATCGGAGGCCCCATCGTCAAAGACAAACTCTTCTTCTTTGGCGATTACGAGGACACGCAGCAGCAGCAGTTCGATGGTTCGAACTGGTTTACAGTGCCGACATCGGCGGAGCGTACCGGTGATTTCTCGGCTGACTCGTTCACGATCTACAACCCGATGGTGCCCGAGGTTCAAGACGGGGATGGCAACTGGGTTCGGCAGCCATTCGCGAACAACGTGATCTCAAACCCGAATCCGATCGCGGTTGAAATGCTTTCGCATTTTCCCAAGTGCAACTGGAATCCAGATACGAATGAAGCCAGCGACTCCTGCGACTCTTTGACCGACGGTGCGACGCGGAATCTGTACGTGCCGGGGCTCGACCCGCTGAAGGCACACAAGTTCGATGTGCGCATTGACTGGGTGCAGAGCGAGAAGCAACGCATCTATGGACGCTTCTCCTATGACAAGCTATTTTTCTCGCTGGTGAATGCATTCAATAGCATGTGGGATCCGTACTATGCGCAGAACGCAACCAACGGACGCAATTTCATCCTCGCCGACGATCTGACACTGAGTCCCACGATGGTTTTGCAGCTGCGCTATTCGTTTACGCGTCACTACGAGAACCAGGGAGGCGACCCGCGCCAGAACGGATTCGATATCACGACGCTTGGATTCCCCGCGTCCCTGGCGGCCGAGCAGGTCTACAAGACTTTGCCGCTGGCAGATTTCTGGGATGTGGGCGGCGGCATCGGCGGCACTTCGAACTGGAACACGTTTGTCTACGCCAGCGAAAACAGCGATGCCAATGTTTCGCTGACAAAGACCCTGGGCAAGCATGAGCTCAGTGCCGGTTTTGAATATATGAAGCGTTTCCTGAATGTCGGGCAACCGCCCGCCTCATCGGGTTGGTATAGCTTCGACACCTCGGCAACCGATAAGTCGATCGACTCGGGTGAGGACGGTAGCGATTTCGCGTCGTTCCTGCTTGGCATGGGATCGGTACCCGGGGCCGAGAGCTACAACTTCACCAAGGACCTCTTTGTCGCGGAGGCGAATCCTTACTACGCGGCATTTATCGAAGACACATTTCACCCGAGCAAGTCGTTGACACTGACGGCGGGATTGCGGTGGGACATCTTTGGCGGTAAGACTGAGCGGCACAACCGGCTTGAGTATTTCGATCCGTCCGCTTCAAATACGGTGGGGGGAGTTCAATACACGGGTGCTGAGGTCTACGTTGGCAAGGGCAGTCGTTCGCCATTTGACGCAAACCTGAAGGACTTCGGGCCGAGGATTGGATTCGCATGGCAAGTGGTGCCCAAGATGGTTGTGCGCGGCGGCGCTGGATACTACTACGGCCCCAGCCCGCACATGGTGGGAGGCGCATCGCAGAATAGTGATGGATTCGCGTCGGTTTCGAATTGGGACTCTACGTGTTTTACGGATGGTGGCAACACGACGTACAACGGTACTTCTCTGTGCGCAGATGCCGCGCCAGGCAGCCCGGCGCCCAGCACAACGGGAATTTATTCGCTGAGCAATCCGTTCCCGAACGGAGTTGTCGGGCTCATCGACTCGCCGAGTGGATTGGCCAACAACCTGGGATCAACGTTGTACACAATGCTGCGCACGCAGCGGACGCCCACAACGTACAACTTCAATTTCGGATTCGAATATGAATTCCCGCATCAGGTGATCTTCAGCGCCGCTTATGTTGGCAGCCGCGGGCTGTTCCTGCCGTTGGGCTCGCTCGATCTGAACCAGCTTGATCTCAATACGATTGCCAGTCACGGTGCCGCGCTTTGCGTGGATAATTCCAACGCTGCATGCGAGATGGTTCCGAACCAATGGGCTTCGATTCTGCCCTCGACGAATTCGAACTACGGTGCGGCCGAGGTTCCGCTCTGGGTATCGCTGCAGACGTATCCGCAGTTTGGCAGCGGCAACTACGGAGGGGGCAACGGGGTAAACGTTGCAGGCTATCCTGGCGGCGACTCAGACTACAGCTCGTTGCAGACGAAGGTGCAGAAGAGGCTCACGCATCACTTCACCACGCTGGCAACTTTCACATGGGCGAAGCTTATGACAGATGACGGCAATCCACCGCTGGCGTTTGTGGGCTCGCACGGTGGCGGACCGCAGAACGCGCGCAACCTGGGGCTTGAGCACTCGGTGAGCCCGCAGGATGTGAAGTACCAGTTCACAGGACAGGCTTCCTACGATCTGCCGATCGGCCGGGGACGCGCGGTGAACATGGGTGGGGTGGGCAATGCGATTCTTGGTGGATGGACGATGAACGGAATCGTGTACCTGAGCACTGGCGTTCCTATCGCTTCGCCGACGTCGGGAGTGGAGCCGTCGTACTTCAACCAACGCGCCGATATGACGTGCGATCCGAGCAAGGGTGCGCTGCACACTTCGGATGAATGGTTCAAGATGGATTGCTTCTCGATTCCATCGAGCCCGTTTATACCCGGAACTGCCCCGGCGTATCTGGATCATGTACGTACTGCGGGCGCCAGGGATGTTGATCTGTCCGTGTACAAGCACTTCACGTTTGGAAGAGAAAAGGATCTGCGATTCGAGATTTCCTCTTATAACGTGGGGAACTACGCTCAGCTGGGAATGCCCAACGTTCCGAACCTGACGATTCCAACTGATTGGGGACTGATCGGCAACACCATCAACAGCCCCAGACAATTTCAGTTTGGGAGCAGATTTACGTTCTGATGAGTTGAGAAGAGAAAGCCTTCGAGCCGATTGCCTTACAGGCAGTTGGCTCGACTTGTTCTGGTCAAAGCCCGGTGTAGATCTGCAACGGCGCCCAGTAGAACGGCTTTCGAAATTCCTTCTTCGAGTGAAGCATCGCGAGCTTTGCCTGTCGAAGAGCAGCGCTCGGCGGCAGACCGCTGTTAAGGCTGCGATAGAGATCGCCCATCATCTGCGGGGTCGACTCGTCGCTGACTTCCCACAGAGCGCCGATCACATTGTGCGCGCCGGCACGGAGGAACGCCCACGCGAGACCGATGGACCCTTCGCCGGCAAATGCACGTGAGCCGCTTCCATAGCACGCGGAAATCGTGACCAGGTCAGCGCGGATGGGATGCTGGATGATGTCGCGAGCGTGGAGCTTGAAGGAATCTTCGGCCGACGAAGAGCGCGAAAGAATGATGGCCGAGTCGAGGGGATCGGTTCGGCTGGCGACGCCGTGCGCGACGAAGTGGATATAGGCGAACTGTTCAGGACTTGAACTCAGGTAGGCAGTAGCGGTGGCGCGTTCCCGCGAGAAGTGCAGCGTCTCGCGAGATCCCGCCTGTTGCTGAATCTGCTGCATTTCGGTGGAGGCCATGGGCAGGTTGGGATAGTCGCGGCCGGGAGAAATGGCGTCCCCGATGAGAAGGAGTTTGCGATGTGCATACGGCGCGGGATGCGAGGACGCGAGCATCTGCAGGGATGGCGCCGAGCCGATGGTTGCGTCTTCAATCCAGTAGTGCGGCTGTGGCCCTGGGACTATCAGTGTCTCGAAGTTGAGTTGGCTTAGAGGACCGTCGCTTAGGACGATGACGTGTGCATCCGGCCGAAGCGAAGCCGATGCCGGGGCGATCAGCTTGTCATAGAGCACGCGTCCGCTGGCGTCGGAGTTCTCCAGCGGATCGCCGATTCCGAGCAGGCTCTTGCGGTAGTGATCGATCGCTTCCTTGATCTCTCGCTGCGGGGGGAGCGTGTAGAGAGAGGTGTTCTTCGGAGTGATTGCCCACAGGTAAGACTGCTTTGCTCCGAGCCAGTAGAAGAGGAGGGTGGATCCAGTTTTGCGAGCGACCTCTTGTGGCCGAAGTTTGGATATGCTGCTGATGTTTTTCGAAGATACTCCCAGGCCTTGAGCGAGCGTCCGGGCGCGGCTCTGATCGGCGATAAGCAGGGCGTCTGCAGGTCTGTGTTGAGCTATTAGAAAGTGAATGTAATCGTCGTAGATGGTGGTGGCATTGGCGAGGAAGGGAAGTTTGGAGTCTTCCTTTTTGATTTGATCCCGGGCCGATTCGAAGGTGGCGAGTGCGGTGTGATATGCGCGATCAGCCGAGACTGTGTCGCCCTGGCCTTCGTCGAGCAGTGCGAGTTGATGCTCCGCGCCGAGCTTCATCGACGTCTGAGCGAGCGGATCTTTCTCAACGTCGCGAAAGATTCTCTCGGCCCGGTCATATTGATGTCGACCGGCAGCGATTTCTCCCTGAGCCAGCATTACAACGAGCTGATCGAGGCGATTGTTATTCGATTGAATGAAAGGAGACGTCTGATCGATGTACTTTGCAGCTCCATCGAAGTCACCCTTGGCGATGGAGACGTGGGCAAGGTCCTCAAGGGCGTTGAGAATATCGTCCTTGCTGCCGATCTGTCTGGCTCGCTCGAGGTACTGTGCGTCGAAGCTTGATGCGCGATCCAGGTCGCCGATGCTTTGGTAGACGTAGGCGCTCGTGGCCAGCCATCCGATTTCAGAGCCAGGATCTCCGAGCCTGATTGCCTCTTTCTCAGCTTCATCGAAAAGCTGGAGGGCTCGTTCTGCATCCCCGAGCTTGAAGCTTGCCCATCCTAAATTCCCGAGCGCAGTTTGGGCGAGGTCCTCGGATCCCAGTTCGGAGGCCAATTTGTATGCGGCATCGGACCAATCTACGGCCTCGTCCAAGTGATCATTCTGGAGGCCGATTACTCCTAAGTTCAGAAATGCATTTGCCTGGGCGAGCCGGTCATTGTACTTCCGTGCATGGGCGAGGCTGCTCAGCAGTTCCTCGCGCGCAGTGATGAGGTCTCCGCGTGTTATGGACATTGCTCCGCGCGCGCGAAGCAGATCGCCGCAGGAAGCATAATCGGTTACTGCGCAGAGCCGCCCGGCTTCCGAGAATCGTTCATTTGCCAGGGTGAAGCGCTGAAGATGATGGAGCGCCACAGCCTCGAGAGTTCGTTCCCGAATCGTTTCTTCAGTACTTGCGCCAGAGGGGGACCATTGAGATAGGAGCTTCGAGGCATCCTCGTTCAGGTCACGCCAGAGCATTGCTTCCGCTTCGAGCAACAGGAACTTGCGAGCGAGGGCCGGATCAACGTTGCGGGATCGGCGGTACTCGCGATCGGCTTGCTCCTGGCATCGTTCCAGATATCCGCGTACGAAAAGCTGACGAGTACGTTCGTATTGCCTGAGGCTGCTGCCGGAGCGAACGTCCTTTAGCGGAATAAGCAGCAAAAGAAGAAGCGCCCATCCCCAATGAGATGAGCGCTTCAGTGATTCGAAATCTGGGCTAGATCGCGAAGAGCTGGTGGTTGATGCAGGGGCTGTATAAGTTCCTGAGGAGACGGCAAAGGTCCACGTTACGGCTTGGTTCGGCCGTTGGTGATCAAATCGCCACCAGTTCCACTGCCGCTGATGACGCAGCCCATCTTGAGCTCGAGCATTTTCAGGTGGATGGTCGTGGCTTTCGCAATGCCACCCTCGTAGTCGTGCTTCACGCTCAGGGTGCCGAGGTAAACCTTTCCAAAGTCGGGAATGTCGAGCACGTGCCCATAGATCGTCCCAGGAAAGGAACCAGAAACGTGGGTGACCAGTGAACACTCAATCGACTCCCCATCCGTTGTCGCCTTCGGAACTTGATTGTACCGCTCGCTAATCTCGCCAGGAAGGTTCTTGCAGTCCTGGACACGTTGATAACAGGCGGCTGCCTTATTGATGAAATGAGGATGATTGGTATAGGGGCTGTCCTCCGCGGGCTTTTCGCCGAGCACATTGTTGTCAATCTCGACGGTGATGGGGTTGCCGACGATCCGGAGGTTTTCAAAACGGGTGCCGAGGAACGTGACTCGCGGGACGTAGCCCTCAAGCGGGTGATCGGTGGCGATCTGGGCGACGATCCGATCTACGGTTACGATCTCCATGATGTTGAGGTTTTCGATGACCGCAGTTGCGAGAGTGTTCCAGCCGTGGTCATGCTTATCTGAACGATTCCCGGCTACATGGGTATGGGCAGACTTGAAGGAGATTGCGCCGCCGAGGCGGACGTTCTGGGAGTGCTGCGTGACGTATCCGCCCTGCTCATTTAGTTTCGAGTAGGTGTGCGAGCCGATGTTCTGGGCGAAAGGCAACTTGAGATTGCCTTCGAAGATGGCCGCTTCTGCATGATAGTCGTGATACCGGTGGGAGGCGTCGGTCATGTGGGAGGTCACTTTCTAAAGACAAGTTTTCAGTTTTCGAATTGGACATCGAGGATGCGCCGGTCGATCTCAACCCGCTCGTTCTGCGGGGTGACACCGACAATGGCGAGAGTGTAGGAACCGGGCCGCAAGCCTGCACCGGGGACAACGAGCGTTACCAAGCTTTCGTCTCCTGTTCCACGGCTTACGTTCCGAGTCCAGAACTGCTTTCCACTGGGATCATACAACTCGAAAACACATGAGGCATATGTGGACGACTGCGGCAAGGCCAACGAAAGGGAAAGGCCTTCGCGGCGGTCGGCTTGTACCGGGGTATGAACGTCGCCCCGGGTTCCGATGTGAATAGGGTTGGAATAGAGAACCCTCGGCTCTGTAGCGGCACGGCGCAGCGAAGGAATTGCGGAGAAATTCTGATACGCGATGACAGCGAGCAGCATGGCAAACACCGGCATGGCAAAGGCAGGCTGCCAGAGGAACGACCACCTCTTTTTCTTCGCGTCGGGATCCCCTAATGCAGGCTTTCGGGTAATGGGGGCAGGGGAATCGAGTTCCATTCCGCCCAATTGAGACTTGGCCTCATTTATGAATGCTGTTCCGGCGCGGAGATCAAGTGCACACTCCTGGCAATCGAACATGTGAAGTTCGAATGCATCCCGCTCTTCCGGCGTGAGTTCGTCGAGGAGGTAACGCTCGGCTGCCATCATTTTTAATGCTTCTCCGTGATCCATCGCCTTTTCCTGGCTGATCCCATCGTTGGATGGTGACGCAGCACTCATTCTCGTTTCATCTAATTGCTAATAAAGTGCGGGCCCTAGCTTCTTAAGGTACTCAGCCTTGAAATCCTGTTTGGCGCGGTGAAGCAGAACCCGGAGGTATTCGCGATCTACGCCGAACTGGCGGCAGATGTCGTCGCGGTCGCGTTCGTCGAAGAATACTGCCTTGAGGATGGAACGATCGCGAACGGGCAGGCCCAGCAAGATCTGCTGTACCTTGATCTTGAGTTGACCGGCAACCGCAATGCTATGAGCGTCCGCGCCTTTTGAGACAATTTCTTGCGCGCCATCCTCATCGAGGGATTGGCTGCGCGAGGATGCACGATAGTGCTCGAAGAGGACGTTATTGCATACGGTGTTGACGAAGGCGCCCAGGCTTCCGGGTTGACGCAGGGAGCCGGGCTTGCGAAGTCCCGCGATGACCCGCGCGAAGGTTTCCTGGCGCACGTCCTCAATCGCCTGAGGGGATTGGAGCCGCGAGCGAAGCTTCAGATGGAGCAATTCGGTGAAGTAGCCAACGAAGTGCTCCTGAGTGCGGCGATCCCCAGCGCAAAGACTTTCGATGTACTCTGCATCGAACTCGTGAAACTGCAAGGCATTCCCCGAAGAGCCTAGAGGACGTAAGTATAACATCCCAAAAGGTTGACGGAGATTACGAGAGTTGTGGTTGCGGCACTTTTCCTTGCGGACGCGCAAAGGGAGGGAGGGGACGGTGGGGGATGTCTTGACCATTGGGGGACGACGACCAGACCTTCCTCTCCAGGCGGCAGACCGCCTCGGGGAAAGCGGCTGCCACTGGAGAAGCTGGCCGATCTGGCTCCTTGCCAGGACCAGATCGACAAGGTGATAGAGAACCAAGGCGAACAGAGATACTGCAAAATCAAAGGGAAACTACTGGCTGTGAGCTAACGCGCACATGCCTGGTACTTCTCTGTTCGAGTGTGGGTTGTATAAGTGGGGCCAGCTGAGGGGGGTGCGACAGCCGGCCCCGAGTCGGACAAATCGGAGGGACGTCCCACTCGTACCTCCGAATCGGTTTCACCTGCTAAATGGACCCAGGACCCTGGTTGCAGGCGATCGGTCCGACAAGCATCTGGTCTTGCGGTTTCAATCTGTGTATCCAGAACATTGCCCCACAGCGGAAGCCAATCAGGCGAGTCCGGAGGCGGAGGCGAGTTCCAGGAGAGAATTGCGCGGACAATCGGGGGATGCGTTGCTGCTTTCAATCGTTCGCCGAGCTCGACTCGCTTGGTGACGAGGCGAATATGCAGCCTGGCGCCGGGTTCGTCCGAGACATTGAAGGCGGTCAGGCCTTCGTTGTGCCAGGTTGCGCCGCGATCGAAGGAAACATAGAAACGAACGTATTCCCGGGAACTGGCATTGCGGAGTGCCAGAGAGTAGCCCCAATCCCGCTTGAGCTGGATGGAGGCGTAGAGCTGGTCGAGCAGGGGGATGTAACTGACGCAGCCGAGGCTCTCGAAGGTCGTGTCGGCGGCCATGTTCAGGACTACCTTGACGGACTTTTCGGGAAGGCAGCCGAAGTGATTGGGGTTTGCGAGAAGGAGTTTGCGCAGGTTCTGGCTTGCCAAATCGGGGTTAAGTGTTGCCAGGTAAATCAGTTCCAGAGCCGGCTGCAACTTATTCGGAGAGGTAGTGACCTGGGGGGAGGGCATATCCATTCCTCGAGTTGCATGGGAAGGGGGCCAAGTGGTGCTTGGCCGTGGCAAGGAAATCCTCAACAACTAGTCGAGAACGGAGTAGCCGGGTGGGGCTACATCCTGGAGGCTTGTGAATCAGCTTTCGAGCGGATAGTGCAAGGGGAGGCAGCAGCGTTTCAAAATGTTTTGAAAAATCTTTGGGGGATGAGGGAGGATAGGGGTAGGGGATTGGATTATCGGTAGATCGGGGAGAGCGAGTTAGAGATCTCGCTCTCCCGATTTGCAGCTGGGCGGGTGGAAGCTAAGCCACAGCAGCGGATTCCCACGGCTTCAGGACGACCTTGGTGCAACGGTCCTGTTTGTCGCGGAAGGTTCGATAGGCTGCCGGCGCCTGGTCGATCGACACTACATGGCTGATGACGAACGATGGGTCGATCTCGCCGCGCTCGATCCGTTCAAGCAACGGCTGCATGTAACGCATCATGTGAGTCTGGCCGGTCTTCATCGTCAGTCCTTTATTGACGTATGCGCCCATGGGCACTTTATCGATGAAGCTGGCATATACACCAGGAACAGATACTGTGCCGCCTTTCTTGCAGGCGAGGATTGCCTGGCGAAGGACTATGGGACGGTCCATCTGGGTATGAAGGAACTGCTTGGCTTTATCCATGGCGAAAACGAAACCATGGCCGGATCCTTCCATGCCGACTGCATCCATGCAGGCATCCGGTCCCTGGTTGCCAGTCATTTCGCGAAGTGCCTCGAGAACGTCCACTTCGTCGAAGTTGAGGGTTTCAGCGCCTGCAGCACGGGCCATTTCGAGCCGTTCCGGGACACGGTCAATGGCTATGACTCTGCCCGCCCCTAGCATGAAGCAGCTACGAATGGCGAATTGTCCGACGGGACCGCAGCCCCAAACCGCGATGGTGTCGCCGGGCCGAATGTTGCAGTTTTCCGCACCCATGTAGCCGGTAGGGAAGATGTCTGTAAGGAAGACGGCTTTTTCGTCGGAAACACCTTCTGGAACCTTGAGTGGCCCGATGTCTGCGAACGGCACTCGCGCATACTGCGCCTGCCCGCCTGCATAGCCGCCCAACATATGCGTGTATCCGAAGAGGCCTGAGGGCGAGTATCCCATCATTTTTTCGGCGATCCATGCGTTGGGGTTGGAGTTGTCGCAGCAGGACCACAGGTTGTCCTTGCACGACGGGCAATTGCCGCAAGCAATGGTAAAGGGGACTACTACGCGGTCGCCGACCTTGAGTTTGTCGCGGCTGATGCCGGGACCGACCTCAACGACCTCGCCCATGAACTCGTGGCCCATAATGTCGCCCTGCTCCATGGTGGGAACGAATCCGTTGTAGAGGTGAAGATCGGAGCCGCAGATACATGTACTGGTGACGCGAATGATGGCATCACGCGGATTGAGAATGATAGGGTCCGGCACATTCTGGACTTGCATGTTTTCCTTACCCATCCAACAAACTGCTTTCATAACTAATCTCCTTATAAGTGGGGGCTCGTGCGCTCAGGCAGTCTCGCTGTAGACTTGCGCGGTTTGTGGAGCGGCGAGGTTTCCGGTTTCGCGGAATAGCACCTGCTCGACGGCGCCGTGAACTCCGCGGGGGCCATGCGACTGGCCGATGGTTGTGGGGGTCTCGCCGGCTTCGAGCAATGCTTTGAAGCGACGTAGATCTTCGCGGACCATGAACTGAGGATGTTTGCCGAGCATGGTCGCGATTGCTTTGGAGACCGTACCTCCCGGCGTGTACCGGACGGTTGCCGTGACAAAGGTTCCGCGTCCAGCCCGGTGAGGTTGGAACTCGACGGAGCCGCTGGTCTGCACGAGGGAGTCGGGCTGCGAGCGCCAGGAGATGCGCTCGTTCTTCACATCTTCAATGATCTCTGCGGTCCAGCGGATCTCACGATCCATGGGACCGAGCACCACCCACTCGGAATGCGTGTCGTCCTGAACCTGAACGGATTTGACGTGGCGCATGAAACGGGCGAGATTCGAAAAGTCGCGCCAGAGCCGATAGGCCTGCTCGGGCGTGGCGTTCACGAGAAATGTCGCGCGGGTGTGGGCAGCCTGTGGCTTGCTGCTGGAACGGGATGCATTCGCGGCCAGAATTCCTCCTGTCGCGGCGAGGGCCATACTCGTCTTCGATCTCCGAGCGATGCCGTACGCCATCAGGGCGGCGGCACCGATTAAAAGGCTCTTCGAACTGAAGAAATTGTTCAGGCCTGTTCCTGATGACGGTTGCGAAGAATTAAGTAAGTTCATGAATCGCTCCTTTGACGTGGCGTACTGGTGTGGCGAGATCTGGAAAGGTTGCGGAGAGGAAGGAGTGCAGAGGTCTAATTCGAGGTTGGTCTACGGCACACACTAGGGATGGCTACGGAGCGGGTTGAGTTGCCGTGCGCCGTCTAATTACTGCGAAATGGAAAGACTGAGATACCCACGATGAGACCGGCCTAAAGGTTGTACGGAGTCTGCGGAAATGAAAGCGGCGGGCTCAGAAAGCCCGCCGCTGGTTTTATCCTTGGTGCGGCTAGAAGTTGAAGTTGAGCTGCAGGTCAAGGCTTCGGTTCGAAGCGGGATTCGAGAAGAATCCGCCTGCGAGCGAATTTGATTTGCCGAACAGCGGAGACTGGAGCACCCCGATTGGCTGGGCAAGGTTGACGTTGTTAAAGATGTTGCGCCCCATGGCTGCGAAGGTTAACGAATACTTGCGCGATGCTGCCTGATCCATGCGCGGTGGCCCGCCGCTGCCGCTGAGACCGCGAGGGCCGAGGCCGCCTCCTGGAGGTCCACCGCCGCCGGGGCCACCACCGGGAGGTGGTCCGCCTCCGCCGGGACCGCCGAAGCCGCCCATTGCGGATTTGCCTTCGACCTTGGGGCCGATCCCGAATGACTTGCTGATGCGCGCGTTCATGCTGAACTGTCCGGGGCCTGTTCCGTAGTTGTAAGGGATGCGAGCGGCGCCGGACGCGGGGTTCAGGTCGAATGCTCCGTAGGCGGTTTGGAGCACATCCGTGCTGGTTGATGTGGCGAATGCGGGGCGGTCATTGAACTGATTGTCGCCATTCAGGTCCTGGCCGGTGACGATGTTGAAGGGCGAGCCGGAGTTCGTGACGAGCATGGGGCTGAAGGAGAACCCGTACGGCCCTTGGAGGTTGCCGCCGAGGAGGAAGCGGTTGCGGACGTCGAAGTTGGCGCGCGCGTAGTCCGCTCCGGGATTGAACGGGTTGGACGGGAAGTAATTTGCACCCGATGTGTCGGCCTTGGCGAGACCGAGCATGTAGAAGCCGAAGAGAGATACACGCTTGGCGCGAACCGAGTAATTCACCATCAGCTGGTTCTGGTTGTAAACGCCGCCGGACTGGAACTGGTAGATGTTCTCGTTGATGCCATTGGGGCGGATTCCAGTGCCGGTGGCGGCATCGTAGGTTCCAGGCAGGAAGGCGTTCACGTTGTTGGTGAGGAACTGGTGAAGGCCGTGGGAGTTGACATAAGTGAAGGACGTGGTGACGATCTTGCCCCATTGGTGCTCGATGCCGATGGCGGTCTGCATGTTGATGCCTGAGCGCAGATTCGGCGCCAGCTGATAAATGGTTGGAGCAACCGTACTCAGCGATGGGAGGTCGCCGGCTGAGGGAGCGTTCTGGTAGAAGGTGGGATTCTTGACGACGTACTGCTGCTGGTTGATGCCGTTCTGGCGAACTGCGTCGAGAACGTAGTTGGAGGCGAATCGATCGAAGAACCAGCCATAGCCGGCGCGAATGACTGTTTTCGCCGGGCCCGAGCCGTGCTTGGGAGCCCACGCAAGGCCGATGCGCGGAGCCCAGTCGTTTTGATCGCCGATCTGATTCTGCGCTTCATAACGGAGGCCGTAGCTCAAGGTTAGATTTGGACGCAGCTTGTAATCGTCCTGAAAGAAGAGTCCCGCGTCGAAGACAGAAACCGAAGTGTTGGCATTGCCAACGGTTACGTCGTATTCAGAGGGTGTATTGGCCGCATAGGCGGCGAGAGATGAGTAGATGTAGTTGCCATTGAAGCCGGATGTGGTGGAGTTGGCGTCGCGCGTCAGGCGGAAGCGGCCGCCGAACTCGATGGCATGAAGGCCTTTGGCTACGGTTGTATAGTTCTCCAGCTCGAAGCGGTCCTGGTTGTCGCGAACAATGCCTTGATTGTTTCCGCCGCCGGTGAAGGCTCCGGATACCGTGATAGTGGGATCGGTGCTGCGCGGGGTCTGATTATTATGCGCGCGGATGTACTGGAATCGGGTCTCGTTGACGGCATTCGGGCTGAGCACCTGCGTGTCGCTGATCTGCAGGCTGTTCTCGTAGTTCGAGACGTCGTAGGCCTGCGACTGGAGCGCGAAGAGCGATGCGCCGCTGTTGGTCTGCCTCTGGCGGTCGAACATGTATCGAACAGTCAGCGTGTTTTTGTCGCCCAGCTGGAAGTCGAAGCGCGGGCTGATGTCGAGGCGCGATTGCGGGTTCGCGACGGCTGCGCTGTAGTTGGTGACATTTGAATTCGCGTCGAGTATCTCGGCGTTGATGATGGAATTGGAAGCGTTGTTGCGATTGAAGACGCTGCCAAACCACGAGGCTTTCTTTCCGAGCGCGCCGCCAATGCTGCCGTTCATGAACGTGGTGTAGTAGGGAGGCTCGTCGGTAACGAACGGATTGAGCGAGTTGAAAACCGAGTCGTTGCCCATGATCATCAGGTTGCCGTGCAGCTTGTCAGTGCCGGGCTTGGTGAGGATCTCGATGCGGCCGTAGCCGAGCTTGTCATATTGGGCTGAGAAGGGATTCTGGTTGATGCGGATTTCGCGAATCGATGACTTGGGCGGGAGCTGGCCGCCGGTAAAACCGTCGATGTAGATCTGCGCGCCGTTGGGCCCAGCGGCGGGACCGGCAAGCGCGGTGAGTTCGCTCTGGAGTTCATCGGGATCGTCAGAGAGCGCGTCGAGGTCCTTGCCCTTGATGATCGTCGCGCTCGCGTTGTTGTCGGCGCTGGTGCTGACGCCGATGGAGTCTTCTTTCACTTCGACCTGCTGTTGCTCGACAGGGAGCTCCATCTTCACAGACTTCTGCACGAGCTTGCCGGCTTCGACGTTGATGCTGTCGAGTGTCGCGGTGGCGAATCCTTTGGCTTCGATCACGAGGGTGTACGTGCCCGGCTTCACACTTGCGAAATGAAAGCCGCCGTCGCGGCCGCTTGCTGCAGTGGTGGTTACTCCGTCACTCGATGCGAGAACAATATTGGCGGAGGATATGACCGCGCCTGAGGGGTCGGTAACCACGCCACGAATTTCACCAGTTGCCGATTGTGCCTGCGCAGGAATCGTGACCATGATCGAGACAAGAAGTGTTGCAACACTGGCGAGAAATAGAAGAGATCGCTTGAGCATGATGATTCACTCCAAATGGGCTGATACCAGAAGAACTCAAGCGGAAATGCGGTGCCGTCACGATGCGTAAAGCCCTGTAAAGATATGTAACGAGCGAGTGACGATTTGTTACATTTCTCCTGTGTCTGAGGGCCTGAAACAGCGTAGGCTCTTGATCAGACGAGAGTTCAGTGGAAGACATTCTTCTAATCGATGATGACGTAGAGCTTTGCTCGATGCTTACGGAGTACCTGGGCAAAAACGGGTTTCGGGTCAAGACCGCGCATCGCGGCGACCTGGGCTTGAGGGCCGCGCAGCAGCGGCCATGGGCAATGATCTTGCTCGATGTGATGCTTCCGGGCCTGGACGGCCTTGAAGTTCTGAAGCGCATTCGAGCCGAGTCATCAGTCAACGTGCTTCTGTTGACCGCTCGCGGAGAAGACGTGGATCGCATCGTGGGTTTGGAGATTGGCGCGGATGACTATCTTCCGAAGCCGTTCAATCCCCGCGAATTGCTGGCCCGCATGCGCGCGGTGCTTCGGCGCAATACGGTTTCCGCGGCGCCGGCGCAGGTTGTGCTTCGAGTGGGAGACCTTGAATTGGATACGGCGGCGCGCAAGGTTCTGAAGGCTGGATCGCGGGTCGAGCTGACCGATGTCGAGTTCAGCCTGCTCGAGGCGCTGATGCAATCGCCGGGCAAAGTTGTGAACAGAGAGGATCTGTCGCAGGCTGTGCTTGGGCGGGCTTTCGATCCATTCGATCGCAGTCTCGACATGCATGTGAGTCGCCTTCGCAAAAAGCTCAGCAGCGGCGCCGCCGAGGAGAGCCTGGTGAAGACGATTCGAGGGGTTGGCTACCAGTTGGTGCTGGATCGCGATGCAGTGGAGATGGGTGACTGAGGATGCGCAGCCTCTTCTTCAAGATCTTCATCATCTTTTGGATCGCGCAGACGCTGATCTTCGTGATTTCGACGGCGCTGATTCTTGCGCGCCGGTTTCCCCGGCCGGCGTCGATGCTGGATCCTGCTTTCTCTAGCTTGCGCGCAGAGGCGTCAGAGGCACTGCAGCTGTTCGATGCGAGTGGATGTCCCGGGTTCGACTCGTTCGTGCAGCAGCATCGAGGCGAATTCGCGCTGGTTGACGAGAATGGCAAAACCGTTTGCGGAGATGGATCCCTTTCTGTCAGAGACCAGGTTCCTTCCACGACGGAAATCTATGGCAGGCAGCTGGGGCAGGACACGGTTTGGACACTTCCGGTGGTGTCGTCGAAAGGGCAGCAACTTCGCTTTCTCGTTTCGGTGCATCGAGAGAAGCACACCTGGTACGGCGACATGGCTCATTTCGCTTTCCCGCAACTTCTGGTTGCCGTCGCGGTGGGAGGATTAACGACGTTTGCCCTGGTGATGATCTTCACCCGGCCGGTTATTAATCTTCGCGAGGCGGCTAGGCAGCTTTCGATGGGCCACCTGAGCGCGCGCGCGAAAGAGAGTAGAAGGTCATCGGTTTTACATGCAGATGAGTTTGAGGCGTTGGCACACGACTTCAACCACATGGCAGAACGGCTTGAGTCGCTGGTGAATGCGCAGAAGATGTTGCTGCGCGACGTATCGCACGAACTGCGGTCGCCGCTGGCTCGTGCCAGTGTTGCGCTGGAGTTGGCGCGCGATGACGCGGATTCGACTATGACCACGCATCTCGATCGCATCCAGCGGGAGACGGAGCGCCTGAATCAGCTGATTGGGCAATTGCTGACCTTATCGTCGATGGAAGCCAACGAGGAAGAAGTCGGTTTTGAGCGGATTGCTCTGAAGAGCCTGGTGGAAGAAATCGTCTCAGATGCGAACTATGAGGCGCATCAGAGGAACTGCTCGGTCATTTTGGAACGCGGCGAGCCGGTCGAGATTATTGGTCGCAGGGAGCTGATTTACCGGGCAGTGGAAAATGTAGTTCGCAATGCTATTCGATTTACCGAAGAGGGAACAGCCGTTGAAATCCGAACTGCCGCTGTTGCGGATGGTGCCAGGAGAATGGCGAGTGTTCAGGTCAGCGACCACGGCCCGGGTATTCCTGACAAGGAGATTGAGTCGATCTTCAGGCCGTTCTACAAGGTGGACCAGGCGCGGAGTCCGCAGAAGGGCGGCTTCGGCGTTGGACTGGCAATCGCGGACCGTTCGGTGAAGCTGCACAAGGGAGACTTGCGAGCCTTCAATCGTGCGAGCGGCGGATTGACGATCGAGATGCGCTTTCCGATCGGATGAGCGACAGCCGATCCTAGGCTTCCTTGTTTACTTCGGCTGCTGTCCGATGGATTGCCTCGGTAACCAATGCACGAAGGGAAGGCTCATCTCTTGCCGGAACTTCGCCTTGTGCGAGATCCGGTGAGCCGCCGCCGCGCAGGCCAAGCATGGCTAACGCTTCCTTGAGGATCTGGCCGCAATTGAATTTCAGATCGGGGCTGCGTGCGAGAAAAACTCGCGATGGGTCCGCATCTTCCGCTCGGAAGAGAGCAACTGTTGACGGCGCTGCGGCAGCCGCACGGGATGCCAGGAGCCTGACCATGTCGCGATCGCGGTCCTTCCATCCGCGAACGACGAGGCGCAGGCCGCCTTCGACCGGCGCTTCCTTCACGATCTCGGCAGCCTGGTAAATTGCGAGTTCTTCGCGAAGCTTCTGACGGTCCTTCGCGGCGGCTTTGCCGTCGGCCAGCATCTGCTTGATGAGAACGGGCAGTTCCGGCGCGCCGGTTGAAAGAAGCGCGGCAGTCTCGGCGAGGATTGTGGCATCGGTGCGGGCTGCCCGAACCGCGCGGAGTCCACAGACAAATTCGACGCGAACACCGCGACTGACCTTTTCCAGACGTCGAATGAGCAGGCCGCCGATCTGGCCGGTGGCACGAACATGCGTTCCCCCGCAGGCGTTGCGATCGAGATCTGCAATATCGATGACTCGTATAGCGCCTTCACGATCGGGCAGCTTGCGGAGTTCACCAGAGGCCAGCATCGCTTCGGCCTCAGCTCGGGATGCATACGAGATGGTGACGGGACGATCTTCGCCAATGATCTCGTTGGCGGTGCGTTCCACGCGCTCGAAAGAGTGATGGGCGATGGCGGAGCTGTTCAGGTCGATTGTGGACGTCTCCTGCCCCAAGTGGAACGAGACGGTTGAAGCATGGAGCTCATGCGCGAATACCGCCGAGAGAAGGTGCTGGCCTGTGTGCTGCTGCATGTGATCGAAGCGGCGCGCCCAGTCGATCTCGCCTTCGATCTGGGTCCCCGCAGTAAGCGGCTGCGGAACGGAGTGCCAGACAGTCCCGGCGTCGTCTTCCTCGACCTGCTCTACCGGTATCTCAATGTGCGATCCCGAAGCAGATGTCGTTCGAAACTGGCCGGTGTCGAATGGCTGGCCGCCGCTGGTTGGGTAGAATGCGGAGCGATCCAGCGATACCTGCCACAATGATCCTGCGTCTGACGTCACAGGCTCACGAACATCGGCGACGGTTGCGGTAAATGTTCTGAGAAAAGGATCCGAATAGTAGAGACGGTCTGAGTCAGGCACGGTGAATCTCCAGAGTGGGAGGCATACTTCGCAGGTAAGCCACCGAATACAGTTTAGGCCTGCCTGGCCGCGTGGGATTCGCACCGTCTTCCTGACAAAACATCGCATCATCGCGGCATGCGCTACGATACCCGCATGCGCGTTGCCTTTCGTCTAGCGTTGGTGTTCGGACTGATCCCTATATTCGTTTGTCCTATGGCGTTGCTGGGGCAACAAGCCTCGAAGTCGCCGAAAGACGATGAGAAATCAAAGCCGAAGGTGCGGCCGAACGATGCGGGCGCGGCGACTCCAACGCGGTTCGACTTGCTTCGCGGGGTTTATGGGCCGTTTCGCGCGAACAATGATCTGCTGTATTACCACCTGGATATACGCGTAGACCCTGAGGCGAAAACTATTCGCGGCAAGAACACCATCCGGTTCAGGATGCTGCGCGAGGGCAATCGAATTCAGCTCGATCTGGATGAGGCGCTGAATATCGACAAGATTCTTCTGGGCGATGAGGCGCTGAAGTTCGAGCGCGACACAGGAACCGTGTTTGTGAACTTCCCTCGCATGCTGAAGGCGGGGCAGGTCTATTCGATCGAGTTCTACTATTCCGGGCAGCCGAAGGAGACGGGCCGGTTTGGGGGCATTACCTTCAAGAAGGATCCGGCCGGCCGAACCTGGATCAACACCGCGTGTGAAGAAACCGGCGCGAGCATCTGGTGGCCGAACAAAGACCAATGGCGCGATGAAGTAGAGAGCATGGATATCAGCGTGGCGGTTCCCAACGGGCTGACTGATGTTTCGAATGGGCACTTCGTTCGCAAGGCCGATCTGGGCGACGGCTACACGCGATGGGACTGGCACGTGAGCTATCCCATCAATAATTACGATGTCTCGCTCAACATTGGCGACTACGCACACTATTCCGAAAAGCTGGGCGATCTGCCGCTCGACTTTTACGTGTTGCCAGAGGACCTGGAGCGCTCGAAGCCGCAGTTTGCGCAGGCGAAGGGCATGATCGAGGCATACCAGCACTACTTCGGGCCGTATCCGTTTGCGAAGGACGGTTACAAACTGGTGCAGGCGCCGTACTCGGGCATGGAGCACCAGAGCGCGGTCACCTACGGCAACCTTTTCAAGAACGGATATCTCGGGCGCGACTGGACGGGCGTGGGTATCAGCCCGCGGTTCGACTTCATCATCATTCACGAGAGCGGGCATGAGTGGTTCGGCAATGCCGTGAGCGCAGCCGATCATGCGGACATGTGGATCCACGAGGGATGGACGACGTATCTCGAGAGCCTGTATGTGGAGTATCGCTGGGGCAAAGACGATGCGCTGAAGTATCTGAGCGGGTATCGACCAAAGGTGCACAACCTGAGGCCGATTGTCGCGGAGAGGGAAGTGAATGCCGATCCAACGGAGGACCAGTACTTCAAGGGCGCTCTGATGCTGAACACGCTGCGCAGTGTTGTGAACGATGACGCGAAGTGGTGGACGCTTTTGCGCGGGTTCTACCAGGAGTTCAAGTACAAAAACATCCTTACTGAAGACGTGATTGCATACTTCAATCTGCACTCGGGAATGAACCTGACGCCGATCTTTAACCAGTACCTTCGGCGCGCTGCGGTCCCGCGGCTTGAGTTGCTGTTTGGAGAGACGCCGGGGACAGTGATGTACAAGTGGGACGCGCATGAACAAAGCTTCACGATGCCGGTACGGGTCGGTGCGCAAGGGAAGTGGCAGACCATCCAGCCGACGACGAAATGGCAAACGATGAAGACGCCGTTGTCGAAAGACGAGCTGCAGGTAGATCTGGATCACTTCTACGTGGACGTAAACAAGCAGTAGCCATGCAGCAGTCGCTGTATCCAGGCAGGCTCTGCGGCTCGTTCGGGTTTTGACGGGCCCGCCGAGGAATCTCTTGCCATGCACGAAAAGTACGTTTATCGTTGGCAATCAAAGCTTCCCTCGGCTATAACCAGGTTCCCTGAATGAATGCAGCATTGAAGAAGATGGCCCTCGGTCTCTGTCTGATTGCGGGAGCGGCGGCCGTTTTGCTCTACTCCGACCTTGATTCGAGGCGAGTGGAGGTGCGCAGCCAGGGGCGAGCGCTACGCGTGGCGTTGGTGCAGCAGATTTCCATTCCTGCACTGGATGACGGCCTGACAGGTGTTATCGGCGCATTGAAGGATCGCGGCTACAGCGACGGCGGTCGCATTGCGCTGGGCCGGTATAACGCGCAGGGTGACATCAGTACCGGTAACGCGATTGCGAAGGAAGTCACCAGCAGCAATTTCGATCTCATCGTTTCGGTCTCCACGGTCAGCCTGCAGACAATCGCCAATGCGAACCGCTTTGCCACTCCGCCGAGGCATCATGTTTTCGGGTTGGTGAGCGATCCATATGCAGTGGGGGTTGGGGTGAGCCGGGAGAATCACACCGACCACCCCGCTTACATGACTGGTGTTGGCAGCCTGCCGCCTGTGCAGGAGATATTTGAGCTGGCTCGTCGGATGCTGCCGTCGCTGAAGCGCGTGGGGCTGGTGTGGGACCCGTCAGAGGCAAATTCTGTTGTGTCGACGGTGCTGGCCAGAAAAGTCTGTGCCGCGATGGGCGTTGCGCTGGTTGAAGCGAACGCAGAGAACTCAACTGCGATTGGAGATGCAACAGCGTCGCTGACCAGCCGCGGAGTGCAGGCGATATGGATCAGTCCTGATCTGGTGGCGTCGCATGGAACGCAATTGATCGTCAGCAAGGCCAGGGCGGCGCATATTCCGGTCTTCTCGTCGGTACCGGCGAGCGGCGTTTCGGGGGCGCTCTTCGAGCTCGGCGCGGATTATCTTGCAATTGGGCGAGTGGAAGGAAATCTTGCGGCGGATGTGCTGGATGGCCGCGATCCTCACAGCGTTCCGGTTGAGAACGTCGTTCCCGTTGCGTTGAAGATCAACAAGACAGCGCTGAAGGGGCTTCGTGAAAATTGGAAGTTTGCTGACGACATGATAGCGAAGGCAGCAGTGGTGGTGGACGAGAGCGGCATTCACAAGAAGGAAGCGACGGCAGCATCGCATTAGATCTGGCGACGGTAGCGACGAGAAGAGCGATTAGGGACCGATGCAGATAACGCAGCACAGAGACGACGAATTGCTGGAACTTCGGCTCGCAGGGCGGATCGATGCGACGTGGGGCGAGCACCTGAGCACCACGATCGAAGAAGCGGTGCGGGCGGGCTCTCATCGTGTTGCGCTCAATTGCAGCGCCGTGGACTACATCAGCTCGCTGGGCATTGGCGTCATCGTGACGCAATACAAGCTGCTTCAATCGGTGAACGGCAGCCTGATTGTGACCAGTCCGAGCAAGTTTGTTCGCGAAATATTGACTACCGTCGGCCTGGCCAACATTCTGCTGGAGGGGGACAAGGGAGGAGCGCCTACCGGTCCTGCTCCGTCGCTCAAGGTGACGCGAGGCGGGGCGAGCTATGAGGTCTACAAGCAGCCAATTGCTCAGCCAATTTCATGCAGGTTGATTGGAGAGCCGGGCAAGCTCGGCTCAACGGGCTTTGGCGAGTCAGATTGCCGGAATGTGGAGTTTGCTTCCGGAACTTTCGGGCTGGGGCTAGGCGCATTTGGTGCGGGCTTTCATGATTGCAGGGAGAGATTCGGTGAATTCCTCGCGGTGGGCGGGTGCGGGCTTGCTCTGCCGACGAGCGGAGCCGATGCCGTTCCGGATTACGTGATTCAAACGGGCAAGCTGATTCCTCAAATCGAGACGCTGTACGCGATTGCAGGCGAAGGCGATTTTTCTACGATGGTGCGGTTCGATGCTGTGGCTGACGGGCCGGGAAAGATCGGAATCTCGGAGCTGCTGGGATCTCTGCTCGATCTTTCTTCGGCACCCGCCATCGCATTCGCGGCATTAGTCGAAGCGACGTGCATTATCGGCACCAGCCTCCTGAAGTCACCCGCTCTCGGGCGCTTGCCTCGTGAATTACCTGCAATGCGGAACTGGCTTTCGTTCACCACCGAGCGCGTCAGCAAGAAAAGTCTTGCTCTGGTGCTGGGCGTGGTGGGCCGCGAATTTCCTGACGAGGCAGCTCCATTTGTGCGCCCTCTCTGTCCGGAATCTTCCATTCGCGCGCACATTCATGCAGCAGTTTTCAACTATCAGCCCGTGCAGCGCGGTGAGCTTCCATTCGCCGGAATCGTCTCGAAAGTGATCTCAACATCGAATCCGAATGCCCTGCTGCACTTGATGGCCGATGCGCGGCCTTATGAGGGTGTAGGCGAAACAGACCTGGCGCGAGGCGCGTGCTGGATGGGCCCGATCAAGTCGTTTAACCGAGGACGAAACTGAGATGACTCTGCTGATCGGCGCCATGACGATGGGTTTCATACTGGCCCTGCTCGCGCTGGGCGTCTACCTGAGCTTCAGGATCTTCAACATTCCCGACATGACCGTCGAGGGAACCGTGACTCTTGGAGCTTCAGTAGCGGCAGTGATGATGGTCCATCACTACAATCCGATCGTCGCCACGCTCGCTGCGGCCCTTGCGGGAACGGCCGCCGGCGCTATTACCGGGATACTCGCAACGAAATGCAGGATCAACGCGCTCCTCAGCGGGATTCTGGTGATGACAGGGTTGTACAGCGTGAATCTGCACGTCATGGGCAAGAGCAACGTTCCTCTGCTCGAAGCGACGACGCTCTCGACATATGCGGAACAGTTCGGAACGCGACACTTCGGAGGCTCTGCGAACCTGAACGTAGCGGGATGGGCCGTAAGCGTTCGCGACGCATCGATTTTGGGCGGCATTGTGCTTTTCACCTGTATGGTCTGCGTGCTGCTCTATTTCTTCTTCCGCACCGATCTCGGAACCGCAATGCGCGCTACGGGGGACAATCCGCACATGATCTGCGCACTCGGGGTGAGCGTGGATGGGGCGACGATTTTCGGGTTGGCAATATCGAATGGCCTCGTTGGATTGTGCGGTGCATTGATCGCGCAATACCAGGGATTTGCCGACGTTCAGATGGGCGTAGGCATGGTGGTGCTCGGAATCGCGAGCGTCATCATCGGCGAATCGCTGGTTGGCTCCAGTGCTCTTGGCCTTCTCATCGCTGGAACCGTAATGGGATCGGTCTTGTTCCGGCTGCTTGTGGCGATCGCCCTGCGATGGGGATTGAACCCGAACGACCTCAAGCTGATCACCGCGGTGTTTGTATTTGCCGCGCTGGTGACACCCAACTTCGCGAGGCGGATCAGGTTCCGCCAGCCAGCAATTGCTGAGACTGCCGAGTCCTATGCTGCAGATTGATCGGATATCGAAGACGTTCAATGGCGGGACGCAGAATGAGGTACGCGCTCTCCGCAATGTTTCTTTAACCATGCCGGCGGGCACGTTTCTTATCGTGCTCGGTACCAATGGCTCGGGAAAATCAACGCTTCTGAATGCAGTCGCGGGCACCTTCAAGGTCGATACGGGAAAAATATCGGTTGCCGACCAGGAGATTACGAGCTGGCCCGAGCATCGGCGTGCCCGGCTCATCGGACGTGTCTTTCAGGATCCGTTTCGTGGGACCGCGCCCACGATGTCGATTGCGGAGAACTTGGTGCTGGCCTCACAGCGTGGACGGCGGCGCGGCCTGGGGCTTGCAGTCAACAAGCGCTCGTTGAGCGAACTCCGCGATCGAATTCGACCGCTGAACATGGGACTTGAAGACCGACTGCACAATCCCATCGGCAGCCTCTCCGGAGGGCAGCGCCAGGCACTCACTTTGCTGATGGCTTCGTGGCTGAAGCCGGAGTTGCTGCTGCTGGATGAGCATACTGCCGCACTCGATCCGAAGACCGCGGACCAGGTCATCCGGCTCACTCATGACATTATCGAACGGGACAAGCTCACGACACTGATGGTTACGCACTCGATGCAGCAGGCCGTACACCTTGGCGAGCGGATCGTGATGATGCACAAGGGGCGGATTCTGCATGATCTCGAAGGGAGTGCGCGAGCTCGTCTTCGACCCGAAGATCTGCTTCGCCGTTTTGAAGACGTCCGCCGGCGCGAGCAGCTTGATGGCGAGGTCGCCGAGATGCTCGCTGCCAACTACGTCTAGCCAAATCTGAAGGAGGCAAGGATGTCCGCACCCCCTATTTCCCGACGCAGCATGATGATTCAGTCTGCAGGTACAGCGCTCGCACTGGCGGGATGTCGCCGCTCTTCCCGCGGTTCCGGGAAGTCGCGAGTGGGTTTGCTCTATTTCGCTCCGGAGGCGGGAGCGGAACTCTGCATGAAGGGGCTCTTTGATGGGCTGGCGCATGGTGGATATACAAAGGATGGCAACCTGGACGTCATCAGCTCGCACGCGCAGGGTGAGATCTCGAACATCCCCATGCTGGTACAGAACTTCACGACGCAGGGTGTCGACCTGATTATCACGCTGACAACGCCTTGCCTTACCGCGGCGTGCACTGCTGCCCGCAACACGCATATCGCATTCACTTACTGCTACGATCCGGTGGCTGCCGGGGCGGGGAAGTCCGCGACCGATCATCTTCTGAACGTTACCGGAGTCGGATCGTTTCCGCCGGTTGAAGCCACAGTTGATCTGATACAGAAGCTTGTGCCGGGGGTGAAGGCGGTGGGCACGGTTTACAGCAGCTCAGAAGCCAATTCCGTGAAGGTGATCAGCGTGGCGCGCGAGGCTTTCAAGAAGCGGGGAATCACTCTTCAGGAAGTGACGGCGGTGAATACGAGCGAGGTGTTCCAGTCGGCGCAAGTGGCGTGCCATCGGAATGTCCAGGCGATGTGGGTTACCGGCGACAACACCGCGCTGCAGAGTTTCGACGCAATCGTCAAAACTACGACCGATGCCAGGCTCCCGCTGTTCATCAACGATCCGGAGTTTACCGATCGGGGCGCTCTGGCGTGCGTTGGTCTGGGCTGGTATCCGGCAGGCAAGGCCGGCGGGCTGCTGGCTGCGCGGCTGTTGAAAGGGGAGGACCCTGCGACCATCCCATTTCAAGAAGTTGCCGAGAAGAAGATCGTATTGAACAATCAGGTGGCGGCGCGGCTTGGAATCACCTTCCCGGCGGATGTGGTGGCCCAAGCAAAGGCGTAGCGCCGATCCACTGGGGTTGCGATCTCCGCTATTTGAGGGACGAATATGTTATCGAGGCTGTGATAGCATTTCGTGCAGTCATCCCCAATCTGCGTTCCCCATCTAGTAACGAATCCAGGAGAATCAAGCCTTGGCACTGACCATCGCGGGTCTTTCGAAGACATATCCAAATGGGGTGAAGGCCCTGCAGGATATCTCCCTCAGCATTGGTAACCACATGTTCGGACTTCTCGGCCCGAACGGCGCAGGCAAGAGTACGCTGATGCGCACGATTGCGACCCTGCAGGCCCCCGATGCGGGAACGATCAGCCTGGACGGGCTTGATGTTCTAGCCAACAAGCGGGAGGTGCGCCAGATTCTTGGTTATCTGCCGCAGGAGTTTGGGGTGTACCCCAAGGTTTCCGCGGTCGATATGCTTCATCATCTTGCCGTGATGAAGGGCATTACCAACAAGAAAGAGCGCACCGAGATTGTCGACGCTCTTTTACAGCAGACGAATCTCTGGGACTCTCGCAAGAAATCCCTTGGAACTTATTCCGGAGGGATGAAGCAGCGCTTTGGAATTGCGCAGGCCCTGCTGGGCAAGCCGAAGCTGATCATCGTCGATGAGCCGACGGCGGGACTGGATCCCGCAGAACGAAATCGCTTCCTGAACCTGCTGAGTTCAATCGGAAGGGAAGTGATCGTGATCTTGTCGACGCACATCGTCGATGATGTTCGCGAATTGTGCCCGCGCATGGCGATCATCGCCAAAGGCAAGGTGCTGCTCGAGGGTGCTCCGTCAGAGGCATTGACCGCTCTGGATAGCAAGATCTGGTCGAAGGTAGTTGCCAGCGATGAAGAGCTCAAGACGCTAGAACGCGAGATGCAAGTCATTTCGACTCACCTGATCTCAGGCCAGCACGAGGTTCGCATCTACGCCGATTCCAATCCGGGGGACGGATTCAAGGCAGTGGAGTCAGGACTTGAGGATGTCTACTTCCTCAGCCTCGCAAAGAACGCACGGAATTAGATTCGGGAGACGACGATGCAACTGTTCTGGGAATTCTTCCGATTCGAGATCAAGTTTCGCCTCAAGAGCATCTCGACGTATGTTTATTTTGCGATCTGGTTCTTCTTCAGCTTTTTCTGCATTGCTTCAGAGAACTTCGGACCTATCGCTTCGGGCAACGGCAAGGTTTTGCTGAACGGGCCTTTTGCGAACGTGTACAACGATACGTTTGCGTGCCTTTTCGGGTTGATCGTGATTGCCGCTATCTTCGGTACGTCGATCCTGCGCGATTTTCAGCGGGACACAACCCAGATTCTTTTCACGAAACCGATAACCAAGCTTGCCTACCTGGGAGGACGGTGGGCTGGATCGTTTGTGACCACCATCTTCGTCTTCTCCGGGCTCGTTCTTGGAGAGATGGCGGGAACGCTGCGGCCCGCAGATCCAAGCAGGCTGGCTGCGACCAACTTATGGTGGTATCTTCAGCCATTTCTCTCCATTGTGGTGGTACAGATCTTCTTGACGGGATCGTTGTTCTTCTCAGTGGCGGCTCTCACTCGTCGCATCTTCATTGTGTACCTGCAGGGCGCCGCGCTTTTCATGATGTACCTGATGGGAATCGCCGTATTCATCAGTACGCGCGCGGTCCATCTGTTCTGGCCGGGTGTGCTCGATCCCATCGGCGTCATCTTGAATGATTCGATTACTCGTTACTGGACCGTCGTCGAGAAGAACTCACAGCTTTATTCTTGGTCCACGCAGTCCGCTGGAGGAGTGTTCTTCTATAACCGCCTTCTTTGGATCAGCGTGAGCGTACTGTGTCTCGGCCTGCTGTGGCGCTTGTTCCCCATGTCGCTCGAGGCTCTTACGGCGAAGAGCAGCCGGCGAAAGGCCCGTCAGGCGCAGGAAGAGGAGTTGGAAGATCGACCGGAGCGCACCCGGGCGGTAGCAAGAATACCCGTCGTAAAGCAGATATTCGGAGCTTCGACAGCGGTAGCGCAATTCCTCAGCCTCACGCGCTTGAGGATCAACAACGTTCTACGCGATGTTCCATTCTGGGTGCTCTCGGTATTGATGGCGAGCTTCGCAATCGTCGATGGACACTTTGCGGGGCGGGTGGAAGGCATCAACGTCTGCCCCGTGACTTATCTGATGCTGCAGGCCGTCGAAGGCAATGCAATGCTGTTCTTCTTCATCGTGGCGACCTTCTATGCGGGCGAACTGATATGGCGCGAGCGGGATACAAGGTTTGAAGGCATCCACGATGCGTTGCCCATGGGAGAGGCGACGGACTGGCTTTCAAAGCTGACTTCTCTCTGCATGGTTGAGCTGGCGCTGCTGACCGTTGCAGGTCTCTGCGGAATATTGATGCAGACCATTGCGGGCTATTTCCGTTACGAACTGCTGCAATATTTCAAGGAACTCTATCTCATCACTTTCTCGCAGGTGCTGATCTTTATTCTTTTCGCACTGTTTGTGCAGACCATCGTCAACAACAAATTTATCGGGCACGCGATCGTGATCGGCGCATTTGTAGCGCAGATCATCTTGTTCAACTTCGGCTGGGAGAACTCGCTTTATCTATTCGGATCCATTCCGCCATACATTTACTCCGACATGAATGGCTATGGCCACTTCGTCAAGCCGCTCATCTGGTCGCTTACCTACTGGCTGAGCATATCGGCGTTTCTGGGAGTGATTTCGATCGGCCTCGCGCGGAGAGGAGCGGAAACTTCGCTCAGAGCCCGGCTCCGCCTGCTGCGGCAGAACGCGCCAGGGCTTGCGCCGGCCGCGGCAGTATTCCTTCTTCTTGCGATTGGAAGCGGCTGGTGGTTCTACTACAACGCGCACGTGCTCAATGAATTTCTGACCAACAAGCAGAGACGGAGCATCCAGGCCGACTACGAGAAGAGTTTCAAGCGTTATGAGCACCTGCCGCAGCCGAAAGTGCTGGAAGCCGACTCGCAGATCGACATTCTTCCCGACAGCCGTTCCTTCACAGGCACGGGACACTACCTGCTGCAGAATAAGACGACAGGGCCGATCAACCAGATCCACGTTACGAATCAGCAGCAATCCGTCAGCGATGTGGCGTTTGATCGGCCGTTCCACGTTCAGTCGACCAGCACTCGCAATCTCTATGCGATCTATGCGCTTGACAAGCCGCTCGCTCCTGGCGAAACCGTCAACATGACATTCAAGGTGAGCAAGATCAGTCGCGGATTCAACGACGGACATGAGCGCGCAGAGCTTGCCTATAACGGCACCTTCGTCGACTCCGGGTTCTTCCCGACGATTGGCTACGACGCGAACATCGAACTGGTCGATCCGCGCAGGCGGCGCGAAGAACACCTCGGCGAACTGGAATTGCTGCCTGCACGCGGAGACAAAGAGGCGAGCCTCATCAACCTGTTTTCTCCCCAGGCAGACTGGATCCACTACCACACCACCATCAGCACTTCAGCCGATCAAATCGCTCTTTCGCCGGGATATCTCGTCAAGGATTGGACGGCGAATGGCCGCCACTACTTTACCTACGACATGGGCGATGTTGAGATGGCCGATTTCTTCGCGTACATCTCCGGCGCCTACGAAGTCACTCGCGATACCTACCAGGGCGCCGGCGGACCGGTCGCGATCGAGATCTACCATCTTCCGACACACAAATTTGACGTGCAGGACATGATCGATGCTTCGAAGGCGGGGCTTGCGTACTACGAAAAGGAGTTCAGTCCCTTTCAGTTTCGCCAGTTTCGCGTCATCGAGTTTCCCCGTTACCGCGGCTTCGCACAGTCGTTCCCAAATACGGTTCCTTACTCCGAGGGCATTGGCTTCATCGAGCGAATGCAGAAGCCGACCGACATCGACTTCACGTACTTCGTTACAGCGCATGAGCTCGCCCACCAATGGTGGGGACATCAGTTGATCGGTGGGCGGGTAGCTGGATCGAACATGATGTCAGAGACGCTGGCCGAATATTCGGCGCTGATGACCATGCGCCACCGGTACGGCGATGACAACATGCACAAGTTTCTGAAGTACGAGCTCGATCGCTATCTTCGCGGACGCGGAACGGAGGCGCGGCGAGAGGAGCCCCTTGCCCAGGTGCAGCAGGAAGCCTACGTCTGGTACCAGAAGGGCGGGCAGATCATGTACGCCCTTTCCGACTACATCGGCGAAGACAAGCTCAACATGGCACTGCGCAATTTTCTAATGCAGTATCGCTATGCGAATGCGGGGACTTCGCAGTCAACGCCTTATCCTGATACGCGCCAACTCGTGGAGGCGCTGCGAGCACAGACGCCTGAGAACTTGCACTATTTCATCGACGATTCGTTCGAGAATATTGTGCTCTACGACAATCGTGTCGAGTCAGCGAAGGTGACTTCCACCGCAGACCATAAATTCAAAGTGACCCTTGTAGTGGAATCGCACAAGATGAAGTCGGATGGCAGCGGCAACGAGACCCCGATGAAGGTGAATGATCTGATCGACATTGGTGTTTTCACCGGGTCGAAGGACGAGGAGAAGCCGCTTTATCTTCAGAAGCACTGGGTGCACGACGGCAAGCAGACGTTCGAGGTTATAGTGGACCAGATGCCGACGCGAGCGGGAATCGATCCTCTGAATAAGCTGATCGACCGGAACGGCGACGATAACGAGACCGATGTGTCGAAGTAGACGCCGGAAGCAGATGGATTCAATTGAGCTTGAATTATTGCTCGGACGCCACGGATTTCATCTGCTGGGGCGGCACGCGACGAATGACGACCTCCACATTTGAAGCGACATTGTCGAGCTCGGCTCGCACTGACGCGGGAGCAGATACCGGCTCGTAAAGGCCGGAAGAGATGAACTCGTCGGGCACGACCCTCAACGGAAACGGCCCGTGCTTACCCATGCGCACCAGGAAGGCTCCAGTGCTGTCGCTGTAGACCACTTCCTTGCCGACGCGCAGAGCTGCTCCTTCCACTGGGTCGCCATGGTCATCTTTCACCGTGCCCTGCACGACAAACTTTGCGATGGAGAAAGTCTCGGAGTGGCCGGATGACATTCCACTCATCCGATACAACCAGGTGCTCATTCCGAATGTGTAGCGAAGATGCCCGGTGGGATCGACGTTTGAAGCAGCGGTAATCTGCAAGGGTCCAACGACTCTGACCGCAGCGTTGAAAGCCAGCGCCTGCTGAAACGGGTGATCGGGACGGAACGGCAGGTAGATATTCTGGTAGTCGGCTTGAAGCACAAGGCGATTGCTGGTGAAATTCCCGCCGTAGGATACGGTGGTTTGACCGCTGGTGCGCGAGATAAGCTGCAGCAGGCTCAGGCGCGACGAGAAGTTCTCGCGAATCGTCCCCGAGAGAATCGTGCTGGCCGGTTGTCCTTCAGACTTGCTCTGAAACCAGTTTTCGTTGACCTCAAGCACTCGACCGAAACGGCGGCCTGCGTAGAGATTTGTACCCTGGGTGGAGAGTCCGGAGCTGGAAGAGAAGAACTGGCCGGTCCCGAAATAGAATTTCTCGATGTGGAAGTCGGCTGAGAGCTGATTCACGGAAGCGTGCTGCGTCGCGCCACCCAGCGTGAGCGGCTCCAGAAGATTTTGGTGCCCGGCGGTGAGAGTGACGAATTCGAATGGCTTGTAGAGTGCCTGTACATTCCCCTTCTCGACTTCGGAGCTCAGAGGCGAAGCGAGCGAGATCCGCTGGAACGAGCTGCCGGTCAGTACATAGCTTGTCCGGAAGATGAGTCTCTCCGTCTCCGCATCGAGGCTGGCTGCCAGGTATTTCTGGTTAGAACCGATGCCGGCGGCGATCGATGCTCTTACGGATTTGACTGGCTGATATTCCAGTCCTTGCAGGAAAGTTTGGCGTCGGGAGACGATGTTGCGCGAAAAGAATTTGAAGTGGTCGCTGATTTTTCGTTCGTAGAACAGCATGCCGACCGGATCGTCGCTGCTGGCGGCATTAAAGAGTCCCGTGCCCAGCCATGTAGAAGTTGTTCCTGCGAAGGCGTAGTACTTTCCAAGGCTGTCTTTGTGAGTGACGCCGAGACCACGCACGGAGAAATAGTGGCTGGAATCGAAGATATCCGTAGGCAGAACGAACGGGACTGTCTCGTCGCCGGTGAGCAGGGTGAAGCGTTCAAACTGATAGCGGTTCTCGGCTCCGTAGCGCAGATGCCCGTCAAAATAGCCGAGGTTCACGCTGCCGTCGTATTTAGGCGCGCTGAACTCGACCGATCCGCCTTGCGCGTTCAGCATGGTGGATGTTCCGCCCTGAACGCGGAAGACCTGCGCGCTCGCCCTTCCGGCAAACGAAGCCGCAAGCAGCAAGAGCGCGCATTGGACTTGCAGGCGCATTGCTCAGCTCTAGGGCTTTTCTCCAGTAGCCTTCCCGGAGGAAGGCGATGCCGAAGCGAGCTGGAGATCGCTGCTGCCTTTCATCTGGAGCTTCTGATCGACCTTGAAGTTTTCAAATTGAAGGCTCAGCTCCGTAGGGAGCGAGTCCCGATCAGACTTGGCATCGAGGGGGACTTCGAGGATGCGCTTGCTGTGAGGAAATATGGGGAAGCCCGGCGCTTCCTCTTTCTTTCTGCCGTTTGCCAACTGCGTCTGGAGCACGCGCCCGAAGTTATCGCCGGTGTTCTCGACTTCGAGGAGGACCTTGCTGCCGGCTTCATCGAGTTCTGCACGCACCACATGAACGTCTGCCTTCTCAGCCCGCTGCTTGGGTAATAGATAGACAGTGTGAGGCAACTGCAAGCGCACATTCATTCCCTGCGCGGTGCGGAAAGCGAAGCCGGAGAAAGAAGCGTAGATTACGAACCAGGTCGGGCTCGGCGGTGCGCTCGCTTCATAGAACACGTAGTAGGTCTGTTTTGGCTGGACGCGGAAACTCGTCGCGGAAAGCTTCAGATGGATGTCTGGATCGAGAGGGCGGTAGTTGAGCTCGCCTTTTTCCGATACCGTAAAGCTTTTGGCCTCGAGGACGACGTTCAGCGGGGTGAGGCCGTCATTGACGTACTCGACGCGGCCCTTCGCCGGATTGCCGAGTTCGCTGATTACGGGTCGTACTGTTTGCGCGGCTGCACCCGCATTGAGAGCAAGGGCAAGAAATCCACCCGTCAACAGCGTAAGAGATTTCATGTTCGTACCTATCGAGCTAGAAGGCCTGAGCCTGAATGGTCAGGGTACCTGTGTAGGTGCCGGCGGGCAGACTCGGCAATGGCGCCAGGTTGATGTTGAAATTCATTGCATCGCTATTGGTGCCGGATTTGTTATTCCCCAGGATTCGAACAGACGATATCTGTAGTCCCGCGTTGGCGCCACCGAAGGGCACGGTGTTTGTGAGCGCGGCGAATGCGCCACCGTTAGCGGAGATCTGAAAGTCGGCGGACGGAATGTTATGCCCGGCTCCATCGCTGAGTGCAGCCGAAGATGAACTGAAAAATGCGTAAAGCTTCAGGCTGTTCACGTTGGGCCTCAGCAACCACGTGGTTGTAGCCGTGATGCCGGTGCTTCCCGGATTGCTCGGGCTGCCGCCAATCAGATTGAAATTGACCGCATTGCCGGAGAGCGTAAGCGTGATCGAGTCGGAAAGAACCGCATTCAGCGCAATGGGGCTGGCTCCGGAATTCCGCACCTGTGCAACCAACGGCGCCGAGATCATCGACGCTGCGAGGAGCAGTGCAGCCACGGTTCCGAGTTTTGTCCGCATACGCATCGGGCAATTCTTTCTCGAGATCGATTAGCAGAGGGAAGACCGATCCAGCACAGGGCGAGAGGGAGCTTACAGCGATTCCCGCCCATGCCGAATTCAGCGGTGTCCAGCGACTACGGAGTTGCCTGTGCCTGGATGTTCAGCGTTCCGGTGTAGCTGTTGGCAGGAAGCTGAGGCAGTGTGCCGCCAGTGAGGTTGATGTTGAACGTCATGGCGTCCGTGCGGCTGGCAGAGCGATTCGCTGCGGTGATCGGCACAGTGGCCAGCTTGAGGCCGGCGTTAGCGGCACCGAAAGCGACGGTATTGGTGAGCGCGGCGGGGGCGCCGGCATTGTCCGCGATGAAGAAGGCGGAGGACGGGATATTGTCGCCCGCGCCGTCGGTCAAAGCTGCTGCAGCGCTAGCGAAGTAGGCATAGACGCCAACGGAATTCCGGCCGGGAGCCAGCGTCCACGCGGTAGTGGCGGTGATTCCGGCAGAACCGGCGTTGGTGGCGCTTCCTGCGCTAAGGGCAAAGTTTACGGTGTTAGCCGAAAGCGTGACGGACAGCGATTCGGCCAAGTTGGCATTCAAGGCAATAGTCTGCGCGCCTGAGTTGAGCTGTGCAGAAGCCATAGAGGCCGAGAGAGTCATTGCGAACCCGACGATCACAGCCCAAGAGATTCTTACGGTCTTCATCTTTCCTCCGAGTGTAGGTACCAACGATTTCTTCGCCAGCGTGTTCGCGAAGGCCCGACCGATGCGTGCATCTCGTAACCCACGGCGTTTATATGAGAAAAGGATTAGAGATCCCACGGCACTTACGTAATGAGGCTTCCTGTTTCAGGCCCGGGAGACAAAACGGGCAGTTCAGAGAGGCGCAGGGGGGACAGTGACATCACCGGCGATATCATTGAAAACAAGCTACTTAGGTTTAAGGGGGTGGACTTGGTCTAAGCCGGTGTAAACAAAGACTTTAGTAACTGTGCCGTTCGTAACTCTAGCATTCTGCTGCGGTTGTGTGCCCAAGTGGTGGCCCGTTTCTGGTCGATTTATTGACCCGTTGACTGAGCAGTCGAACGGGATGTTGACCGACCCGATTCAGCGCAGAAACGGAATGTATGCCTTCGTCGACTGTCGATAAATTTCGTATTTTTCGCCGAAGCGCTCCGCCAGCAGTCCCTCTTCGGCCCGAACTCTAATCTCGGTGCCCACGATATAAAAAACTATCGCGGCAAGGAAAAGCGGCCACCATGTTTTCACAAGTCCTACCTGTAGGAGCATGCCGAACATGGACGTGTAGATGGGATTTCGAATCCAGTGATAGGGACCTGTTGTAATCAATTCGTGATCTTCGCTGAGGGCTGCTTCGAGACGCCATTGCTTGTCGAGATGCCGGGTTGCAAACCAGGCCAGCGCCACCGCCAGCGGACCGACGATGAGTGAGGCAATGAGAGAAGCTTCTGACTTGTGAAAGCCGCGCGGGAAGACGAAGGTCCACGCGCAGGCGTATCCGAGCATGACCAGGCCGATACCGAGCCTGGAAGAAGCCGCCCGCACTACCTTCTTCTGGCCAGCGGCGCGCTTCCTCGGCCGCATGAAAGCAAGTATCCATGCAAGCCAGCACATACCGAGCCCGATCCATGCGGCGATTTCCAACGGCGTAGAGATTTTCATTTTTCACCTTCTCCGCGGATATTATCGAGCAGCCGCCGATCGTCTTGGCTTAGCGATGCTGTGCCAAGAAGGTCGGGTCGGTTCCGCAGGGTTTTGCGCAATTGCTGCTCCCTCCGCCACCGCCTGATCTGCTGGTGATCGCCGTTGAGGAGCACCTCTGGCGCGCGCATCCCGGCAAATTCGGCAGGCCGCGTGTAGTGAGGGTAGTCGAGCAGGCCGCCTGCGCCATGCTGCGATCGCGGAACGCCGGCCACATCCAATTCAATGTCGGCATCCTGGGCACCGAAGCTCTCGAATTCGCCGGAGGCCTCGTTTCCCAGGACTCCCGGCACCAGGCGCATCACGGTATCAACTACGACAGCTGCGGCCAGTTCGCCGCCGCTCAAAACATAGTCGCCGATGGAGAGCTCCATGTCGCAGTAGAGCTCATTGATCCGCTCGTCCACGCCCTCGTAGCGGCCGCATATCAATACAATGCATTCCGTTTTCGCGAGCTCGCGCGCGACGGACTGAGTAAAAGGACGACCCTGGGCTGAAAGGAGAATGACGCGCGGTTTTGATGCGCCTTGCTCGGTCTCGCGATCAGCAAGAGAAGTAACACCCAGCGATGAGAGAGCCTCTGCGAGTGGCTCGGGCTTCAGCACCATGCCTTCGCCGCCGCCGAACGGCCGGTCGTCTACGGTGCGATGACGGTCATGCGTAAAAGTTCGAAGATCGTGGAGTGCAATGTGAATCAGCCCTTCAGCCTGCGCGCGCCGCACGATCCCGTGCTCAAAGATTCCTGTGAAGAATCCGGGGAAGATCGTGATGATCTCGAATCGCATAAGGTCTCATCACGATCATAGATGTGGGCGCCCGGTTCAAGCCGCCGATCTGGCGTACTCAGGGTAAGCAGGACTCTTCGAGGTCATGAAGGTGTCATCATCCTACGATGGCGAAGGCGAACTTCATCCACCATTCAGGCTTGGTAATCACCACGAATAGTGCGAAGGCCTGTCCCGCCGCGAATATGGGGAGACCCAGCTTGTAGACATTGTGGATCCGCCGGCTGACGATTAGATCGCGGACGATGCCCAGCACCAGAAGAAAGTCGACTCCGGCGTAGAAGCCGCCATTGGAAAGCAGGGGGAAGCGGCCCCAGCCTGCGGCCGTCAGGGCGCACGTCGCAAGCAACATCATGCGGCGATGGTGTTCCGGCTTTTTGCGCCACGCGATAGCCAGAGCAAAGCATACGGCGAAGCAGCTGATGTCCCAGAAGGGCACGATGAGGAAATTTGCATCGCTGCGATGGAACTGGTGCAGGTAATAGCGCGCCATCGTCAACGTGGTCGAGATGCCGAGGTAGATCATCGAGACGCCGAGGGCTGCGCCAAACCAGCCTACATTGCGGTGCCAGCGGACGCTGCGGGCCCGGACGAGCGCGGATTGCATGATGAAGAACAACAGCCAGCTCGAAAAGACAATCCCGTGAACCCAGAGGATCCATGGCCTCTGCACTTCAGGGTGGATAAGATTCTTGTTTACCGTGTGGCTGAATCCCCAGAACACTACCACGGCGATGAGCACCGACATCATGAAATAGAAGTACTTCTCAAGGGACTGCACAAGCGTAGATTTCTCAGGGAAGTTGACTAGCGGAATCGGGGCTGTGATGGCCATTGCATTCTCCTTCAGGCTTGGATCCTCGCGCCGGCTCAGAGTGACAACCCGGCGCGAGGTAACGTGATCTACATCGGCCGCGCTTCGAGCAGGCATAGCGGCGACTTCGTTGGGATGATCCTCTCCAAAGCGAACCCGGCAGAGTGCAAGAGCCGCTGGAACTCGTCCCGTGTGCGTTCTTTTCCTCCGACAAATGCCATCATCTCGATGTCGAGCAGCTTGCCCGGATGCGGATTGGCGCTGTCGTCGAGCACGGCTTCCGCAAGAACGAGTTTTCCATTGGCCGTGATCACATTGCGGATGTTGCGCAGGAGCTGGAGAGCGGCACCGTCTGCCCAGTCGTGGACAATGTGCTTCATCACGTAGCAATCGCCACCGGCAGGAACGGCTTCGAAGAAGTTGCACTCTTTCGCTTCGCAGCGGCTTGCCAGACGGTCTTCCGCGATTGCCCTTTTTGTTGCTGGAAGCACTGCGGCCATTTCCGCCACAACGCCTTGCGCCGCGGGGTTTGCATGAAGAATGGACCGCAGCAAAGCGCCGTGACCTCCGCCCACGTCAATGATTTTCTTGAAGCCGCTAAAGTCGTAGGCCTCGAGAAATGCCGGGATGCACATCTCGCTGATGCTGGTCATGGCGTTGTTGAAGACAGCGGCCTCGCTCTTGTTCTCCGTCTTCGAGAGCCAATTGAAGAACGGCTCGCCGTAGACCTGATCGAAGGTGGTCTTGCCTTCTTCCACGCTGCCCTTGAGCTCGCTGTAGAGCGTCAGGTGCAGGGGGTCGGCGATCCACTCGATACAATCGGCCATCGATCCTGGAATGCCCTTGCGCAAGAGCTGCCCGGCATCCGTCAGCTTGTAACTGCGAGCAGCGGTGCGAGTGACGATCTGGCTCACTTCCAGAACCCGCAGGATTCGGTAGAGGTAATCAGGATCGGTTTTTGACTCGAGGGCAAGCGCGTCGACGTCTTTTGCCTCATCGCCGATTAGGTCGGGGATTCCAAGTCTGACGGCTGTATTGAGACAAGCCGAAGCGATATACGCCAGACCCGTCTGGAGAAGGAGTTCCTGTGGGCTGATTGCAGGTGCTGCTCCAGCCGTCATCGCCGGAGCCGGAACTGAATCGAATGTCTGCTGCGCTACGATCGTGGCCATGGGTGCGTCTCCCTTTGAATCTGCTTGAGCTGGGGCTACCAGCTGGAAAATGTGGAAGAGATATGGGTGGGCGTATAGAGGTAAGCGGCGATCAGCTTTCGAACCGCCTCCTTGCTGTAGGCCTGACCACCCTGCGTGATTTGTGCAATCTGCCCCGGTGTGTCGCTCCGGTCCGCTGCTGAGCCCGCCTCCGTTGCGCGGCGCATCAGCATCCACGCTGCAGAAAGCACAGTGTCGTGACTGATGTTTGCCATTGCTACTGCTCCTTAGGAATGGGGAGACCGGATATCGGGGGAAGATCTCCCGGTCTCTGAAATGCCGTTCACTGAATAGCGCGCAAGTCAGGGGAAAACTGGCTCAAGTCCGGCTAACTTTTTTTGATCTTTTTCTGCAGCTCACCGGCTGGCAACAATTGCCTTGGTCCCCGACTGTCCGAACAGCCTTGCGACGGTCTCCGATTGTTTGCGGTCGCCCTGGATCTGCACCCAGACGGGCTGCCCGTCGGCCGAGGTGCCGAGCGAAAGAGAAAGCGTCTTGTCCGGCGTGCAATAGGCCTTGGTTACGCCCTCGATCTGTACGGGCTCCGTCTTCACAGTCTTCTGATCCTGCGCGAGATCACGAACGAGCAGGTGCACATGCACTTCGGGATTGACGTAGGCTGCCCTCTTCTCATCCTCTATCGCACTGATCTGCGGGAAGACCTTGTCCAGATGCGCTTTCTGGATCGCCTTCGATGCGGCATAGGCCTTGTTTGCCTCAGCGCGAAGCCTGTCCGCCTCGGCCTGGTTCTTGTTCTTCAGTTCGGCGATGGACTTATAGCCGAGATCGCTTCCCTGGTGATAGAGCGTGTCTGCCTCCTTCTGCTCCTCAGGCGACAGCTTGCGAAGGGCTTCGATCCGTGCGTCGTACTGTCTGCTCCGCTCGTCATTCTGTTTGCGGTCCGCAACCGAAACGTAGGTTGCGTCAACGGCGGCCACCGGCTTCGACCCTTTGCAGACGCTGGTGGGCGCATTCGGAAATGTTTTAACCGGCTGGAGTTCCCATCCTTCCGGCGGATTGGGAATGGCGTTCTTGATCGCTTGCACATTGGCGAGCCACGCCTGCTGCTCTGCGTCAGTGGTGGAGCGAACGCCCTCGGGGCAATCCGCGAACAGGATGCCGGCGCCGGAAATCAAGAGGCTGTATACGATGGTCCAGGAAAGTCTCAAAACGAACTTTGTCACGATGGTCTCCTCGTCGGGACAACATGTCGGCCCGGCTGGTATCACGCTGCATGCGGTTGCCGAAGCAGCGTCACCTATATACGCGCAGGCAGCAGGAAAATCGGCTCAGGTTCAGAAATCCTTTTTTCGGTGCTCGGGCGATGATCGACATTTGGGCTCCAGCGATTGATTGACACGCCCAAATTTCCTGCCTATCCTTTTTCTGAAACTGCTACCCAGCCCCTGCGCAGAAACGGCTTCCCCATGGCCAATCGCGGATTTCTCGTTGAGGTGACGTATTCTTGATCACTCCCGGCGATTGGCAGCGCGTCAAAGAAGCCTTTCACTCCGCGGTTGAACTTGATCCCGACCAGCGGCGAAGCTTTCTCGACGAATTTCGGGGTTCCGAGCCTGAGCTTTATCGAGAACTGGAATCTCTACTCGCCCACCAGCAGCCGACGGTAGAGGTCTTCGACGACGAGACCCTGCTCCTCTCGGGACTGGTTCACGACGAGCAGGTTCCGTGGGAAGGGCGCAGGATTGGCGCCTACCAGGTGGTTACCAAGATCGGCGAAGGTGGCATGGGGGCCGTATTCCAGGCCATCCGCGTTGACGACCACTATCTGAAAAATGTCGCCATCAAGGTGGTGCGCGCTTCCTGCGCCACTCAGCCTTACCTGCAGCGCTTCCGAGGCGAGAGGCAGATCCTCGCAACACTCGATCATCCGCACATCGCCCATCTGCTCGATGGGGGAGCGACAGAAGACGGCCTCCCCTACCTCGTCATGGAGTATGTCAGCGGTCTGCCGATTGATGAGTATTGCGATCAGCAAAGGCTGTCGATTCAGGACCGCCTCAAGCTCTTCCTCAAAGTTTGCTCAGCGGTCGAGTACGCGCACCAGAAACTTGTCATACATCGAGACTTGAAACCGGCGAATATTTTGGTGACGGCGGAAGGCGAGCCCAAGCTGCTGGACTTTGGAATCGCAAAACTTCTTGATCCAGAGCTTTATTTCCAGACTATCGACGCCGACGGCACAAATGCGTGGCCGATGACGCCTGAATACGCGAGCCCGGAACAAGTCCGCGGCGAGCAGATCACAACCGCCAGCGACGTGTATTCGCTGGGTGTTGTTCTCTATCGGCTCATGACGGGCCACGCTCCCTACACTCTACCGCGGACCGGAATGGCCCAGTGGGCGCGTGTGATCCTTGAGACGGAACCGGAGCGCCCCAGCACGATCGTCGAGAAGGCATCGGAACTTGCGGGTCCGCACGGCTCATCCAGGCCTGCGAAGCCGGACGAGATCGCCCAGGCTCGCGGCACCCGCGCGCACGTTCTCCGGCGCAGCCTGAGCGGAGATATCGACAATGTGGTGCTGATGGCCCTGCGCAAGGATCCCGCGCGCAGGTACGCCTCGGTCGAGCAGCTCGCCAACGACATACGCCGCACGCTGGAAGGGCTGCCCGTTTCAGCGCGGCCGGATACGATCACGTATCGCGTTGGGAAGTACGCGAGGCGTCATCGTGTTCTCGTTGCCGCTGCTGCACTTGTTGTGCTGTCGTTGACAGGTGGAATGTTTGCTTCGCTGCGACAGGCGCGCATCGCGGAGCAGCAGCGCGCGGTGGCAGAACAGCGTTTCAACGACATTAGGAATGTCTCGCACGATTTGATCTTTCAGATTCACGACTCGATTCAGTTCCTGCCTGGCGCAACGCCTGCGCGCAAGCTGGTGGTGCAATCGGCGCTTCGATATCTGAATACTCTGTCAAAAGATGCACCCGATAACCTGTCGGTCCAGCAAGAGATTGCGTCCGCGTACGAGAAGATCGGCGACGTCCAGGGCGGTATCGGCGCCGCTAACCTGGGCGATACCGCAGGCGCGCTCGACAGCTATAGCAAGGCGCTTGAGATCAGAAGGAAGATTCTCTCCGTCAAGCCTCACGACTCGGAGACGCGCGACGGCCTGGCCCAGTCTTACCAGAGGATTGGCAGGATCTTTATGGACATGGGCCGCTATGACGAAGCGGTTCAGATAGCTCAGAGCCATCTTGAACTGAGCCAGCAGATCGCAGCCGATGCGCCGGACAACCGAAAAGCCAGGTCGCGGCTCGCAATGTCCTATGACGGAGTGGGCGACACGCTCTCCGCTCTGGGGCGATGGGATGAGTGCATCAAGAACTATGAGGCAGCCTCGCAGATATACAAATCGCTAGCCGATTCAAGTTCCAAACCCGAAGTGAATCGCAGCAACTGGGCCCTCGAACGCAGGAAAATTGGAGGGATCCTGGAGGCTCGCGGCGCGGTGGCTCCGGCTTTGGTGGAATACCGGCAGTCGTTGGCCGTCGATCGCGAACTCGCCAGTGAAGATCCGCTCGATGCTTACCGCGCCCGCGATCTTTCCATCGACTACACCAACCTCGGCGACGCTCTCCTGAAGACGAAGGATATCAACGGTGCACTTCAGAACTACCATCAGGCCTTGTCGATCGATCGCCGCTTGATGGCTGCCGATCCCTCCGACGCATCGAGCCGCTATTACATGGTCTCTGATTCGTATCGTCTTGGAGATGCGCTCCTCAAGGCGTCCCGTCTGACGGAGGCGGTTGCACAATACAAGCTCGCCGCATCGCTGGCTGAAAAGAATGCGCACTCAGACCCCGAGAATGCAATGCTTCGCTCGGAGCTGGCGCGGGTTTATTCCAAACTCGCGAAGGCGCATTTTTCGATTGCGACATCTGTCTCGCTCCCCGTAAAGCAGAAACAGACCACGCTTGCTGCGGCTCACTCGACCTACAAGAAGAGCCTTACCATCTGGCTCGATCTGCAGAAGCGCGGCGCAATCCAAAGCCACGATCAGAAAGAGCCTGAACGCGTGGCGGAAGAACTCAAGGCTTGTTTCGCGCAGCTGGAAGATCCCTCTTGAATCTGGACTCAGTAGGGATCGCCAGAGCTAGGGACACTTTTGGCATTCGGATCTAGGGGTTCATTTCGCGCGTGAGCCATGCCTTGGCCATGGCCCAATCGCGCTTTACGGTTGCCGGCGAAATCCCCAGAACTTCCGCCGTCTCTTCAATGGATAGACCGGCAAAGAAACGCATCTCCACGATCTTTGCCTGACCCTCATCTAGCCTGGCGAGCCGGTGCAGCGCGCCATCCAGCGCAATCACATCCAGGTCTCTGGCCTCGGCGATTGCCATCTTCTCATCGAGCGTGACTCTGAGTCCTTCGCCGCGTTTGGCGGCACTGCGCGCTCGCGCATGATCGACCAGAATTCTGCGCATCATCTGCGCGGCAATGCCGAAGAAATGAGCGCGACTCTGCCACTCGACATTCTGATCGATGAGGCGAAGATATGCTTCGTGAACGAGAGCTGTGCTTTGCAGGGTGTGCTCCGCGCGCTCGCGATGCAGGTAGCCTCTCGCCAGCCGCCGCAACTCGTCATAGACGAGGGGCAACAGTTCTTCCATGGCCTTTGGGTCGCCATCCTTCCAGCGAAGCAGCAGAACGGTTGGGGATGAGGCGGGGAGATTAGCCATGCTCGTATGAACGTGAATCGTGAGATTTGATCAGTGTTCCGCGGTTCGAGTTCACGATACCAGATCAGATGACGGGGGACGTTGCTTCGGATCTTTGTGACACTTCCAGAACTGTATGGAGACACCTTTTTCGTCGGTATACCACAGATAAGCTCGATCCATCGCCGCTCCTCTGGGGGACCGACTGATGAATGTTCGGCAACAACATTTCGGGCTACGACGCTCCTCGCACCCGGTCGTCAATTCTATTTCCGCCAACGCAGCTCTGGGGATCCTTCTCCTGCTCATCGCGATCCTCGCTTTGATTGCGTGCTCGATACCGCGAATTCCGCAACCGCTGTCCTATCACTTATTCGCTGACGGAAGAAGCTTTGCCGGTATTCCCAATTTTGGCGATGTTGCGTCGAATCTTCCTTTCGCCATCATTGGGATCGGAGGCATGGTCTTTTTGCTTCCAAGTAGATCGACCGCTCGCGACCGGCAATTTCTTGACAGGCGCGAGATCTGGCCATACGCGACCTTCTTTATCGGATTACTGCTGACTGCGTTCGGATCAACGTACTACCATCTCGCTCCTGACAACGCACGACTTCTGTGGGATCGGCTACCCCTGACGATCACATTCATGTCAGTTGTCGCAGCGGTCATTGCAGAGCGCGTTGACGTTGGGCTCGGCCTTCGTCTTCTGCCTATACTCTTGTGTGTCGGATTCGCAAGCGTATTGCAATGGTATTGGAGTGAAACGTCGGGAGCGGGAGATATGCGGTTTTACGCAGCCGTACAGGCATGTTCAGCGCTTGTACTCCTGCTGGCTCTTCTTTTGCCGTCGCGCTACACCCGTAGTTCAGACCTTGGACTTCTTCTTGGGTTTTATTGCCTGGCCAAGGCTTTTGAGTTTTTCGACATTCCGGTCTTCACATTGCTTCACGTTGTCAGTGGGCATACGTTGAAACATCTTGCCGCTGCAGCTGCCGGACTCAGTGTCCTGCAAATGCTGCGGAAACGGGATCCTCTCTCAATGGCCCAACCTCTATTGCCTTGTGCTTTAATGGTGCGCAACGATCATGATTGACTACGAATCGTTTCTGAAACGCTGGCAATCCGCCGGTGTTCTCGATGCCGACACTGCTGGTCGCATCCGCTTGTGGGAGTCTGCGCAGGTTCCACTCGCGGCAACCTCGTCGCTTGCCGAAGCGAAAGCCGAAAGCAGAGCCGTTGGGATCGCCTGGCAGGGCAGGGTAGCGCTCATTCTTGGCGGCATCCTTCTCGCCAGCGGCATCATCCTCTTCGTCTCCGCCCACTGGAATGAGCTCGGCCCCGGCATGCGCTATCTCCTGGTGATGGCGATGGTCACGATCTTTCACCTGGGTGGAGCTGTGGCGCGCGACAAATACCCGGCGACATCCAGCACGTTGCACGCTGTCGGCACAATCGCTACCGGTGCGGCGATCGCTCTCGTCGGCCAGATCTTCAACATTCAGGAGCACTGGCCCGCAGCCATCCTCCTCTGGGCCATCGCAGCGATCGGCGGCTGGATGCTTCTTCGCGATCAGGCTCAGCAGACACTATCGCTTCTTCTCATACCCTCATGGCTGATCTGCGAGTGGTCATACGCGGCGGACAATCGCATTGGAGCTGGAGTGTACTTCGGCCGGTTCCTCTTCGTATGGGCCATTCTGTATCTGACGCTGTTCATCGATACGGAGCGTCGCATCGTTCGCGGGATATTGTTTGGTGTATCGGCTATCGCATCCGTGGTCGGAGTGTTTCTGCTGCTCGACAGCTGGCGATCCTGGACAGGAATGCAGCCATTCCCTCCGCTGCACACGCGTGTATGGGCATGGGTCATTATCGCTGCGACTCCAATTCTGTTCTCGCTGTTCAGAGCACGGAAAAGCTTGATTCCGGTGATTGCGGCGGTCGGCTTCGTTATCGCATTGCCATGGTGCGAGCGCGTATGGACCGAGCGCTGGCACTATGCCAACAACTATGGTTCATACACACGCACCGAGCCGAATCTCGTTGCACATGCCATTGTCGCCGGTTTCTGCGTTTTCCTTATATGGTGGGGAGTTCGCCAGGCGAGTCGCGGCCTCGTCAACTTCGGCATTGTCGCTTTCGGTATCACCGTCGCCTGGTTCTATTTCAGCAACATCTTCGATAAGTTCGGCCGCTCGCTGGGCCTAATTGGACTGGGCATTCTCTTTCTTGCCGGCGGATGGGCGCTCGAGAAGACGCGTCGCGGCCTGCTGGCCCATATCGTGCAGACATCCGCGCCGCTTGAGGAGGCACGATGAAAGTCGCCAAAGCCTCTCTGATCCTGCTGATCCTGCAGGTGCTGATCGTTTCCACCGTTGGACTGAAATATTTGTATCAGCGCGCCAAGTGCCCTCGCGTATGGACCCGGGCCGCAGCGTACGATCCTTCGCTCATTATGCGCGGGCGCTATCTGAGCCTGCAGCTATCGGTTGATGGCTGCAACAGCACTTTGCCATCGGCGAAGAACGCACAGTTCCCGCGCAACGTGAACGGCACCCCTTCGAGTACAGCTTTCAGAGTCAATGCCCCGGAGACGCTGTGGTTCCAGGCGCGGCTCGCTGTCAAAGACAACAAGCTCATTGCCCTTCGCGTTCCCGAGGCGGAAAACTCGGCGTCGACTCAAAGCGTATCCGCGATGCCCGGTGCTGCCTGCGATCAGATGAGGCTTTCCGTGCCGGTTGACTTCTACATCTCCGAGCATGCCGTTGATCCGACGTGGCTCAAGAAAGGGCAGGAACTCTGGATCGAAGTGACGATCCCGCCGAAAGGGCCGCCTCGTCCGCTGCAGCTGGCGCTGAAGGACAATGGGGTTTGGAAGCCGCTGGCATTTGAATAGGGGTTGTGCCGCGGAACCGAGGCACTGTTTTGCTATCGCTTTTACGACAGATGAAAAAGATTCTCCAGAGTTTTGCGATTGCACTAATCTGCGGCTTCTGCGGAATCGCGTTCTATGCTCTGTCGGATAACCATACTTCACTCAGTTCTGCAGAGCGCCTTTGTGCATACGTGATGGCTTGGCCGCTTATTCCGCTTGAGCATCTGGGCGGCGTGAAGAATCTCACAGTGCCTTCAACACCGGCGGAGCATAGGACAGCCTGGTTTGCCTGGATAGGTCTCTGGATCTACTACTACGCGCTTTTGGCGTCCTGGCGAAGGCGCCGCATGCAGTGAAGCAACATTCCTCTAGCTGTGCTCCGCACGATTCAACTCCACCAGCCCCTCCGGCAGAGCCATCTCCACGCGCCTGGCCTCGACATCGATGCGCCGCAGGTAGTCCTTCGCGAAGGGAATCAGAATCTCGTCAGCCGCGCGGGAGCCAGCTGCTTTCACAACCAGCATTGCTACCGGCCCGGCGCTGCGGTCTACGTCCTCGATCTCGCCCACAACTACGGGCTCTGCACCGCTGACATTCACCAGCGTGCATCCGATCAGATCTCCGATGTAGACGTCGCCTTCGCCGAGGGGTGCTCGCTCGGCGCGGGGAATGGCTACAATGTTTCCGGCGAGTTTTTCTGCGGCAGAGATGGAGTCGAATCCGGCGAAGTGGAGAACGATGCCGCCCTTATGCATCCAGTGGTGTTCAAGTGTGACATCGCGGACTTCGCCAGACACATCCGGGCTCGCGGCTGAGCTGCTTTTCAGCAGCCAAAGCTGTCGTCTGTCTGAGAATTTTTCAGGGAAGTCGGTGAGAACCTCAGCGAAAACTTCACCTTTGCGGCCTTGTGTGCGCTTGATCCGCGCGAGCCACACCCATCTCTCCGGCGCCATCAGATACTGCGCTCAACGAGATGCCAGACCCTGAGGGGTTGGTACATCCTACTCTTCGTCGTCCTCTTCCAGAATGTCGAGCGTGTAGCGGTGATGCAGCTTCATACTCACAGCACCTAGAATTGTGCGTACAGAGCGAGCTGTTCGCCCCTGCTTCCCGATTACTTTCCCAACATCCCCGGGAGCCACCCTCAGCCGCAGAACGGTGTTTTCGTCCCGCTGAACCGATTCGACTTCAACAGCACCAGGTTCGTCTACCAAGGCCCGCGCGATTTCGCGGACCAGTTCATCTACTGCGACCATGTCAACTTGGGTCATGAACTTGCCTCTGACCTAACTGTCCAAGGAGAAGCGACTTGGATTCGGTGCGCCGATACTATCAGCACACCCCTCCTAAAGTCAGCATTTTGTGTGCGCAGTGCTAAAAATTCTCGCTCACACGACGTATCAGATGAAAGGGGGATTTTTCAGGCGACCGCCGGTTCGGCGGCTGCAGCTTTTGCCGGATTCTTTTCAACCAGCTTGGCCACAATGGGAGTGAACTGAGCACCGACGCTGCGCCAATAAGCGATGCGCTCGTGCTTCAGGTCGACCGAAGCCGGGCTGGTGCGGGGATTGTAGGTTCCGACGACTTCGATCGACCGGCCATTGCGGGCACGGTCCTTCTCGATGACAACAACACGGTAGTAGGGCTGCTTGGGGGCGCCAACACGCGCCAAACGAATCATCACCACGGCGATACAGGTCCTTTCAGTTTCCGGTGCTCTGTTGCGGTCTTTTCGGGAGTCGCCTGGCCGGCGTTGAAACGCTCAGCCTGTTTCCACCCGGACTTCACTCGCGGTGCACCGGGGTCCCCGTGGATCGTCCTACCTTGGGGCGCAAGACACAACACCTAAGTATCGCCGATCGAGACCGTTTCAGGCAAGCCGCTTCCGGTTTTGAACAGGGGTTCCCAAGGTGCAAGAAAATGCTCAAAACAGCTGTTCCAAGGGCTTTTCCTTGGGCATACTTGTGTCAACCTTCAACACTCTCAAACCAGGAGTCGCTGCGGCATGTGGCCATTCTCCACGAAAGAGCCCCTCAGTCCTGACAAACTCCCCGTGCCCGCTGCGTGGACCCAGCGTCAGACGCACGATCCCCTTGGCCGGACCATGTACGTCAGGGCCAACTCGGCCTACGGCAAGTTCAAGGGAGTGACCGGGTACAGCCAGTATGTCTCGCTGGCGGTGCCGATGACGGACACTACCCGTGCGGGATTCCCGAACCCCGGTGAGGTGGAAGAGCTCAATCGGATCGAAAGCGACATCTGCGAAATCCTCGAGCAAAACCGCGAGTCGATCTTCGTGGCGACCACAACGATTCCGGGTATTCGCGAATTCATTCTGTACGCCCGCAACCCCGACTCAGTGCAGCGCAAGTACGACAACGACGTGCTGGCGCGCGTCTTCACGCACCGGATCCACCTGAAGATGCAGCCTGACCCGGCGTGGAGCCTCTACCACAAGCTGCTGTAGCGACCGGCCTTTGATCTATGACGAATCAGGATCGGTGGCTACTGGCGAGGGGAGAGCGAGATGGCTTCCCGATGATTGTTCGGATGGCCGCCGCTTATCGTGGCATGGGCGCAATTCCTGGCTACGATCACCACATCATCATCGGCGCCAGCCTTCGCTCACCAACTCCGGCAGGATTCCCTTCAACCGAGGAGGGCGATGACCTTCAGCGCTTCGAGGAGAATCTGTGCGCAGCCATCGAGATCGACAATGAGTCTCTTTGCGTCCTCGTCATTACGAATCGGGGTATCCGCGACTTCATTTTCTATACCCGCGATCCACAGTCGGCAAAAGCGAAAATTGATTCCGCTTTGCCAGGCTTGAGAGGTTTTCAGTGCGAGATTGCTATCGAACCCGATGAGAATTGGGAAATCTATGCGGCATTCGACAATTGGCTAGCGCCACCCTCTAAGCCGAATTGAGAAGTTCTTGAAAAAAGGAATCTGCGGCAGCCTCTTCGGACTGCCGCAGATCGTCTCGTTACTCTTTCACCTCTGAATCAAGGGAAAGGTTGTTCGTCACGCTGAAGACGCCCGGTACGAGGTTCGCCTTTGTGTATGCCATCTGGCGATCCATGTCGTTCAGCACCACGCCAGCGAGCTCCACGTGCCCATTCGCCACGATGATGCGAATCGGCGCCTGCGGATCCATCGCGTACTTCCTCAGGAACGAATCGCCGTAGATAGCCCGCGCCAGTTGAACGCGCAGGCGGTCATCGTTGATGGAAACCGGCGCTACTTCGATCTCGTCGACAACCTCCTTCACACCGGCTGTCGTCGAGACGATGGCCAGGGCTGAGTCGCGTCCTGCATAGTCGCGCGTATTTCCAGCGATGGTCACTACGCCGTTTTCCACGTCTACGCCGAGGTTATTGAACACCAGCCCGTAGCCGGATCGGTCGTAACGCAGCTTCGTCGACAGGTTTTCGCGTACTTCGTTGTCGGCGATGCCGGCTCCGCCCACTTCGACGTGGTTGCGGACGCCGTCTACGTTGTGGACTTTGCGCACGCGCTTTTCGGCGTTCACCTTGTCGATGTAGAGCGGCACCTCTCCACTGATCGTGACGATGCCTTCGTTTACCTCCGCTTTGATAGCGCGGAAGAGTTCCTTCTTTTCGAGCTGCGCAGTCACAGCGGCCTGGATTTCTTTGTCCTGCTCCGCCTGGCGCGAATTCATCTGGGCTGTGGCCAGAGCGGGAAAACCCGCTCCGGCCACCATCAACACGAGAGTAAATATCTTCCTTTTCATTTCTTGTTCCTTCTTTCTCTATTCAGCTATTGCCTCTACCGCATCTGGCTGCGGCTTTGGCCGTTCACTTACCTTGTTCAATCTCCAGAGCTCCGCGGGAGTTGGGGCATCTGCCTTTAATCGTGCGAGGTGATCGCCAATCCCGCCTGATGCCCTTTCAGCTGTGCGCTGCCGTAGTCCGCTGTCGCATCGGCAACCTGAGCCAGTACTGTCGCCCGTTCGTGAATGTTGGCGACGTATTGCTTGTAGTCCTGGTCCGCCACGGCAACCAGCCCCGAGCCATCCGGATTGCGATTCTCAATCGCGGCATTCGCGTTCAGCGCCAGGTTCGAAGCCGATGACTTCATGTTGTCGATCGCGGTCTGGTGCCAATCCGGAAGGTGCGGCTTGAGCTCGGCCAGCCGGCTGAATGCGGGCTGCAGCTGCTCATTGACGCGGTTCTTGATGTGCATCAGCCCATACTTGTGAGACATATTCGAGGTGTGGCTGCTGCGGCTCATCGAGTGCAGCCGATCGGCTTCCTTCTGGATCGCCAGGCTCGTCCTCTCAATGTGCTGCGTCAGTTTCACGGCTTCCTTCCGTGCCTTGGATGGATTAGTTAATTCAGTTGCACTGAGCGCGCCGGGCAGCAACAGTGCGAGGCCGAGTGCCAAAACCGTCGATTGTTTAAGTGTGCGCATGTCCCTATCTCCCTCTTGCCCTTCATGTCGGGCTTGCCTCTTTAATTGCAGGACGCATGCCAAACGTAAGTAGTTGAAAATAATGGCCGTATGCAACGGAAAGTGTTTGAAAGTTTGAACATACGGCTACCGTTGTCAAAATCTTTGAACGCCGGGGGCCGCACGGAGCATACTTTGGCTAAGGATTCGGGATTGCGCGCGGCACTGAGTCAGAAAAAACGATCGAAGTCTCCCGAACTGCCGGACTTTCTGGCATTCCGGCAGCAGGAGCGCATCTTTGCGAGCCTCAATCTGGTTCTGCTGGTTTTTCTCTGTGTTGCGCAGTTCGTGTGGGCCGCTTATCTAGGGACCCCACATCAGCAGGTGCTCTCGCTGCTCGGCTTTGGCATTGTTGCGAACCTGACGGAACTGATCTGGCTCAAACGGCGCAAGGAACTCAGCCCTACCGCAGTTCTTCGCCTCACCTGGATGATGATCGCCATTCATCTAGGCATCGCATTCGGGATCGCGTCCTACTCCTACAAGACCGATGTTCAGTACTTCGCGTTGATGATTCCCGCGATCCTTCAGGCTGCTTTTCGCTTCTCGGCCATTGCGACTGCACTCACCGTGGCCGCGAGCGATGGGCTGATCTTTTTCTGGGTGTGGCACTACTTTCGCGTGCACCCGCCAGTGGATCCGAACAGCTACATTGAAGCCGGAACCGTTGCGCTGATCTTCGCCATCATGGGCTTTCTTGTGTGGGCGCTGGTCAACCACCTGCGCAGAAAAGAGCAGGAGCTGACGCGAAGCCTCGACGAACTCGAGAAGACCGAAGCGAAGCTGCTCGAGGAAGAGAAACTTGCGGCGGTGGGGCGGTTCTCGAGCGCCATCGCTCACGAGATTCGCAATCCGGTGGCGATGATCTCGAGCGCCCTGATGACTGCTTCGAACCGGGAGCCCGGGTCGGAAGAAAACCGGGAGATGTATGACATCGCTACCAAAGAGGCCGCTCGCCTGGAGCGGTTGACGACAGATTTTCTGGCGTACGCGCGGCCTCGGTCTCCGTCAAAGACGTTAAGCGACGTTGCGGATTCCATCGGGTACATCGCGGAAATCTGCCGGCCTCGCGCAGCAGAGAACAATGTCCAGGTGCATTGCCAGTGCGACGCACCTCTCACGGCTGAGATTGACAGCGGGCAGTTGCAGCAGGCGCTCTTAAATCTCGCGATGAACGCTGTAGAGGCATCGGCGCCAGGCGGGTCGGTTTTTCTCCGGGGACGCCGCGAAGGCAACCGCATCATGATCGAAATCGAAAACCAGAATGGACCCATCGCCGCCAAAACAGCGCCCTTCATATTCGAGCCCTTCTTCACTACCAAGACGAGCGGCACGGGACTGGGCATGGGCATCGCGCGCAACATCGCCATCGCACACGGAGGAGATATCGTGCTTGCAAAAAACGACACGCAGGCAATTCGCTTTGTGCTCTCACTCCCGGCAAGCGTGGAGAGAAGGGAAGACCTTGCTTGAGCAGAATTCTTATTGTCGATGACGAGGTCAACATGCGCCGGATCCTGGCGGCGAACCTGAAATCGGATCGGCATTCGATCACGGAAGCTTCAGGCGTCGCCGAGGCTACGGCGCAGCTGGCCACGGATCGCTTCGACGCGGTGATCACGGACCAGAAGATGCCCGATGGCGAAGGTCTCGACATACTTGCCCGTGCCAAAGAAATTGATCCCGCGGTCGCTGTTGTGCTGCTCACGGCGTTCGCCACGGTCGAACTGGCAGTTGAGAGCATGCGCCAGGGGGCATTCGACTTCATCACCAAGCCGTTTCAGCCCGATGTAGTGCGAGCCACGGTACGCCGAGCCTGCGAACATACGCAGCTTCTGCGCGAGAACGGTTTGCTGCGGCTGACGGTCGACCGGCTCGAAGGCAGCGGCGAGATTTTTGGTGTCAGCTCCGCGATTCTTGCGGTGAGGCAAATGATCGCCCGCGTCGCTCCGACGAATGCCACAGTTTTGATCACCGGGGAAACCGGAACCGGCAAGGAACTGGTGGCACGCGCAATCCACAAGAGCAGCCCTCGCGCATCGAAGCCCTTCGTCGCGGTCAACTGCGCCGCTTTCTCTGAGACGCTGCTCGAGAGCGAACTCTTCGGGCACGAAAAAGGAGCGTTCACAGGCGCTGACAGACTTCGGCAGGGCCTCTTTGAAGCGGCTCACGAGGGCACGCTGTTTCTGGACGAGGCTGGGGAAATGTCGCAGTCAACGCAGGCCAAGCTACTGCGCGTGCTTGCGGAAGGGAAGATTTTGCGGGTTGGGTCTACTAAGCCGCGCGATGTCGACGTTCGCGTTGTTGCCGCTACGCACCGCAATCTTGAGGAGCGAGTCAAAGAGAGAACGTTTCGCCAGGATCTCTACTATCGTCTCGCGGTTGTTCCCATTCATCTCGCACCGTTGCGAGAGAGGGCGGCGGACATTCCGGGTCTCTGCGAAGTCTTCTGCCGACAGGTTTCTCAGGAACTCAAGGTTCCGGTCCGGTCCATGCAGGCGTCCGCAATCGAGAAGCTTCAGCGCTACGAATTCCCAGGCAACATCCGGGAGTTGCGCAATCTCATCGAGCGCGCCCTGATTCTTTCGTCCGGTCCGGAACTCACGGCAGGGGATTTTCCCTTGGGAGCCTCAACCGGCCGGTCGCCGGGTGCTCCATCCACAACGGATTGGATCGACACGTTACCGGAATCGATCTCGCTGCGCAGTCTGCTGGAAGAAGTAGAGAAGAGCCTGATCAATCGCGCACTGCAATCTTCGGACGGCGTCCAGGCAGAAGCAGCACGCCGACTCCAGCTTTCGCGAAGCGACCTCTCCTACAAGCTGAGCAAGTTCGGCCTCAAGACACCGGACTAGTTCAGTGTGGTGGTGAAGGGAAACCCGGTGGTCAGGTTCGTCGCTTTGCGGGCGTCGAAGGACCGTAAAGCCTCTCCCTCATCTCCATAGATCTCGTCTTCGAAACCTTTCCACTCGATTTGCTGAGCGGCCGCCGACCACGCGGCGTGGATTTCGCGAACAAGGTAGCGGTGTTCTTGGGCGCCCCCGAGATCCACAAGCCTTAGCTCGACCAGCTCATGATCCCGGAGCGGGGAATGGGGCGAATTGGTGTTCCAGAGGATCTCAGTCATGGCACCATCCTGCACTCATTTATCGGGTCTGGATGTGAGCCAGCTCACTCTATTGGCGCGAGGCCGGTTGGCGATCACGGCCGAAATCACTAGAGTTATAAGAACAGCAACATCAACACGTTAAGTGCTTTTCGGAAATAAAAACTTCAACATTGGACTGACTCTTGTAGACCAGCTTGATTCATCATGAGTACCACCCTCGACCTTTTCGAAATGGAAGTCCTCGCCGGGCTTCCACCCATTCGCTTTCAAGCGACGGGCGAGGTGCTCGACATCTCGCAGTGTTTTCTGTCCCTCGCGATCGCCGACATCGAGCCATACTCTCGGGCGCTCCCAGACCTGGGGCGCGTGCTCATTCAGATATCCAAGAATGCTCTTATGGTTCCACCAGACGCTGGGAGACATCACCGCTAGCTTCCCAAATACAGCTGGGTAGCGCAGACCCAGATACAGACTCACGAGACCTCCGAGAGATGATCCTCCGAGTCCCGTATTTTCGCGACCCTGATGAACGCGATAGTGCCTGGCGATGAACGGCATGAGCTCCTGCGTGATCAACTTGCCGTACGAGTCCGCTTCGCCGCCGCCCATCTGCCAGTTGTATTCGTGGGTGTACTCCGCGAGCCTTCGGTCACCGGTGTTGTAGATGCCTACGATTACAAGGGGCTCTACCTCGCCGGCTTCGATCGCCACGTCTGCGTGTTCCCGCACCTGCCATGTGCGGTCTCTTACGAACGAAGTCCGCCCGTCAAAAAGATTCTGTCCATCGTGCAAATAGAGAACCGGGTACGTCCGATGCGGATCGTCTTCATATCCCGGAGGCACATAAACAATTACATTGCGATCATTCGGTATGTATCTGCTTTTGAAGGCCTTGTGTAAACTCAAGCGCGGATGCGGCGTGACATCGTCCGGCGAGTTTACAGCCGCGCCGTCGGCGCTCTCGTTTTCTAGTGAATCCAAATCCAACGCGCTTTATCCCTCTCGACCGATGCCGAAATTGCCAATCCTCAATTCGAATGCCTGAGGGCTCGGAGCCTGGTTCTCTGAATTTCCCCTGTTACAGTATCAGCTATCTACCGCGTCTCACATCGTTTCTCCAGGAGCCAATCCACCTCATGAACCGTGAGTACCACAAGTGGTATTCCACCCGGCTGGGTCGCGAGATGGAGCTGCTCGTCTTCGGCCACTCGGGTCTTCCCGTCCTGGTTTTTCCAACGTCCGGCGGGAGATTTTTTGAGTTTGAAGATCGCCAGATGATCAGCGCCGTCGGTGACCGCATCGAGCGCGGTGATCTTCAGTTCTACTGCGTCGACTCCGTGGATATGGAGAGTTGGTACAACCGCAGCGTTCCTCCGCGATGGAAGATAGCCCGTCATGTGCAATACGAGGACTATCTCATTCACGAAGTCATTCCGCTTATCCGGAAGAAAAACTGGGATTCGCACCTGGTCTCGCTGGGCTGCAGCTTCGGCGGATATCACGCCACCAACATTGCGCTGCGCCATCCAGACATCTTCACCGGGATGCTGACGATGTCCGGGGCCTTCGATCTCAGCAACTTCCTCGCCGGCTACTACGACCAGGATTGTTACTTCAACCTGCCCACTCACTATCTGCCCAATCTTGCTGATCCCTGGTTCTTTGATCACTACCGCCGCAATGCCTATATCCTGTGCACCGGGTGGGACGATCAGTGTCTTCCGCAGAACCAGCTCCTCGACCGCATCATGAGTTCCAAGGGCATCCCACACAAGCTCTATACCTGGGAAACCTGGAACTCGCATGATTGGCCGACGTGGCAGAGGATGATTCAGGAATATTTGTAAGACGGGGAACGAGGGAACAACAGAACAACGGGACCAGGGACTAGCGATAGAGTCTCGAGCGGCAGCGGGCATTTGCCGATGGGGCTCGTCCAGCCACGAAACTTGGCCCGGTTTGTACCCAATCATTAACTTGCTCGGGGGACCTGCTCCCAGTAGAACTGTACTAACAGCTGGAAGCTCCTCTGAGTTGCAGACTGTTCTTCCCATGAGCGAACTGAACCCTTACGCAACATTTCTTGATGGTCGGCCGCTTGAGACCATCCTTGGCAGTACCTCACACGAAATCGCCAACAAGCTGCAGATGATTGGGCCGGACCGGACTAATGAGCCACCGGCACCGGGAAAGTGGTCGCCGGCGGAGATTGTGTGTCATCTGGCCGATTGCGAAGTAGCGTTCGCTTTCCGCCTGCGACAGACGCTCGCCGAAGACCATCACATTCTTCAGCCATTCGACCAGGGCAAATGGGCTGCGCCCTATAAAGATTTCTCAGCCAAGGATGCTCTTGCGGCCTTCACCGCGCTTCGCAATTGGAACCTGCTGCTGATCAAAGCGGCACTTCCGGCCTCGGCATCCAAACCTGTCACGCACCCTGAGCGCGGCACCATGACGTTTCAAACGATCGTTGAGACCATGGCGGGTCACGATCTCAATCACCTCGGGCAGCTTAAACGGATCGCGACACCGACCCACTCCTGAACCGAATTGTCTCTGGAAAGATGAACGGACCGGCGCGAAACCGGTCCGTTCTTGTCTGACGGCTGCTATCCGAGCATGGCGGCCAGGTCGGCCTCGACGGTGGTCGTGGGCAACAGGTTGTAGTTCTGGCGGAGAAGTTCCAGCACCGCCGGCGTCAGAAATGCCGGCAGTGTCGGCCCGATGCGGATGTTTTTCACTCGAAGCCAGAGCAGCGTCAGCAGAATCGCCACGGCCTTCTGCTCATACCAGCTCAGGACCAGCGAGAGAGGCAGATCATTCACACCGCATTCGAATGCACCGGCAAGCGCTTGCGCGACCTTCAGCGCGGAGTATGCGTCGTTGCATTGCCCCATATCCAGAAGCCGAGGCAAGCCGCCGAGCGTTCCAAAGGTATGCTTGTTGAACCGATACTTGCCGCACGCCAGGGTGAGAATGATGCAATCCTGCGGCACATTGTCGGCGAGCTCGGTGTAATAGTTCCTGCCCGACCGCGCGCCATCGCAGCCACCAATTAGGAAGAAGCGGCGCAGAGCTCCTGACTTCACCGCCTCGATGACAGTGCCCGCGACACCCAGAACAGCGTCATGCCCGAAGCCGACCAGGATGCTGTCGTTGGGTCCGTCTTCGCGATACCCCTCTGCCGCCAGGGCTGCCTCGATCACAGGCGTGAAGTCGGTGGCCCCGTTCTGTCCTGCGCTGACGTGCACCACGCCCGGCCATCGCACCGGCCCGGTGGTAAAGATCCTTGCTTCGTAGCTTTCTTTAGGCTTCTGAATACAGTTCGAGGTCATCAGGATTGCGCCGGGGAACTGACTGAATTCATCTGCCTGGTCTACCCACGCCCCGCCGAAATTCCCCGCGAGATGCTTGAATGCTTTTAGTTTTGGGTATCCGTGCGCCGGCAGCATCTCGCCATGCGTGTAGATGTTGATGCCCAGCCCTTCTGTCTGCACAAGCAACTGATAGAGGTCGTGCAGGTCGTGCCCCGAAACAAGAATCGCTTTGCCGCTCTTCGGCTGAAGTCGCACCTGCGTAGGTGTCGGGGCTCCAAAGGTTTCGATGTGTGCCCGATCCAGCTGCTCCAGCACAGAGTAGTTCAATTCGCCGACCTTCATAGCCAGTGCCAGCAGTTCCTCGACCGTGTGCTCTTCTGTAAGTGCGCTGAGGACCTCGTGGATCACCGCGAAAGAGGCTGGCGCGCTCGAGCCCAGCGCCATCGCATGGAATGCATACGCCGCCACACCCTTGATTCCATAGATCACGAGCTCTTCCAGATTTTTGGTCTCCCTGGCGCCATTCAGGAACGACACCGGAATCAACTGCTCGCGCCCTTGCTCCAATAGGCCCTCCCGGCTTTTGGCCAGCTCGAAAGCCGCCGGTCCGCGGAGTGTCTCGCTTTTGGCGCCGGCCTTTGCCGCCGCTGCTTCGTAGAGAACTCTGGCCTCGTCACGTACTTTCGCGGCTCGATGAACGAGCTTCGCCACGCTCTTTTCATCGAAATTCACGTTGGTGAGGGTCGCGAAGATCGCCTCAATCGTGAACGCATCGATGCCGGCATCCGACGCCCCAAACTGCCGCGCACGATGCGCGTACTGGCTGATTCCCTTGACCGCATAAATCAGCAGGTCCTGCAGCGTAGCGGTGTTCTCATCTTTTCCGCACACGCCAACTACCGCGCACCCTTGCCCTTGCGAGGTCTGTTCACACTGATAGCAGAACATTAAGAAGAATTCCTCCCTGAATGAATGTCTAAGGACAGGCTAAAAAGGGCGATCGAATATCACAGCGACTTAAGTCACTAAACTTTCTGCAAGATTCCGCTTGCCGGCCGTTCACGGATCAGAGACCTGTCTGGGAACCTTTTCCACGTTGCCGGGGTCCAACGGAATAGCTTTTCGAAGTACACAGTCTCCATCTGTGCCCGTAGTACCGGTCCGGGCGCCACCGTATCAGCTCGGACTCGAGGAGGATCGATGCGTCTCTGGGTCACCGCAGCACTATGCATGGCTTGCAGTTTGCCGGGAATTCAAGCTCAAACCAACAAACCGCAGCCTTCCGGGAATAAAACGCGTTCTGCCACAGCGGAGGTGGCGAAGCTGCAGTCGGCTCCGCCGAAGCAGGGGCAGTTGCCGCTCCCTGTCCGAAAGGTGGTGCTCTACAAGAATGGTGTCGGCTATTTCGAGCATGCCGGTCCGGTGAATGGAAATCAGAGAGTGACCATCGATTTCACCTCGCCGCAGCTGAACGACGTCTTGCAGTCGCTCACGGTGCTGGACGAGGGTGGCGGCCGCATAGGCGGCGTCAACTACAACTCCACCACGCCGCTCGCCGAGCAGTTGAAGACTCTGTCTCTCGGGATGACGGCGGATCCCACGGCGACTGAACTCTTCGGTGCGCTGCGCGGCCAGCGCGTCGAGGTTACAGGCGCACCCGGGGGGCCGCTCTCCGGCCGCTTGATGTCGATCGAGACGCGTGACGAGAAAGTTGGCTCCGGTGACAATGCTTCTTCCGTTCAGAAGTTCTATCTCACGGTCGTCGCAGGCTCCGGAGCAGTTCGCGTCATCGAGCTTACGCCAACGCTCAGCGTTCGCCCCATCGATTCAAACCTTCAGGGCCAGCTTGATCGCTACCTTGAGTTGCTGTCGACCACGCACGCTACCGGGCTCCGCCACCTGACGCTTGACGCACTCGGGTCCGGTGCGCGCCAACTTCGCGTCAGCTACATCAGTGAAGTGCCGGTGTGGAAAGCTACCTACCGGATGGTGTTTCCGCGCACGGCCACGGGCAACGCTACCGTTCAGGGATGGGCCGTCGTCGACAATACCGTCGGCGCCGACTGGGACAACGTGCAGCTTTCTCTGGTAGCGGGCACTCCACAGAGCTTCATCCAGCCGCTGTCGCAGCCGCTCTATACAAGGCGAGCCGAGATTCCAATCGCTACTGCGGCGCAGACGACACCGCAAACACACGAAGCGGCTGAGAGCGTTGAATTGCAGTCGGCCCTTATCAACAGTGAACAGATCATTGCTCCGGCTAGCAGTCCAACTTCAGCCAAAATGGTTGCTGAAAAGGACGCGCCCGCAGATCCATCTATCGGTGCCGTAGGTGCGCTAGGTAGGGGAGGCCGAGTCTCTAAGGCCAAGGGCTTAGGCGGTGGTATTGGTGCCGGTTTTGGTTCCGGCTACGGTCCCGGTGTCTACCGCGCCAGCGATGCGCTGCAGGAAGGCGACGTCTCCACCTCCGCCTTCGACGACTTCTTCGAGTACGCGCTTTCGCAGCCGGTCACGATTCACAAGAACGAATCCGCGATGGTTCCAATTCTGCAGCAGGATCTACCTGCAGAGCACGTTACGCTATGGAGCCGTAACAATCCTCGCCCCCTTCGCGCAGTATGGCTTGAAAACAAATCGAAGCTCACGCTCGACTCCGGCAGCTTCTCAATCTTCGAGAGCGGGGAATTCGCCGGCGAGGGCCTGCTCGATCCAATCCATCCGGGCGAACGCCGCCTGCTCAGCTACGCCGCGGACCAGGCGGTACGCGTCAGGATTTCTGATCAACAATCGCGGCGCACGCTCCATCATCTTGAGATACGCAAGGGTCTCGTGATCGAAAACCACATGGACGTGGCGTCCATGACCTATTCCGCAAATAACACCGGCGACGAAGATCGAGTTGTGTTGATCGAACACCCGCGGCACACCAACGGCTGGTCGCTCGATGATAAGATCAAGGCCGACGACACCACGCCAGACCTCTATCGCTTCCGCGTCTCCGTGAAGCCACACGCCACTGAAAAGCTTGAAGTGAGCGAGCGCGGCCCAGAGTACACGCAAGTCACGATCGATCCCAGCCAGAATACAAATGCCTATTTGCTCGACCTGGTCAAGCGCGTGCCGGAGGCAGAAGCGCAACTCAAGTCTGTCTTAGACGCGCAGGCGAAGCTAGCCGAACTGGATCAGGCAATCGCCGAATCGCGGCAGCAGGAACAAACCGCCGCAGCGGACGAGGCGCGCTGCCGGGACAACTTGACTGCCCTCAAAGGCAATGAAGCCGCGCGTCGATTTGTGGATGAGTTGAATCGAGCTGAAGATCTACTTCAGTCGACGCGGAAACACACGGCCGACCTTGAGCAGCAGAAAAATGTCGCCGTTGAAAATCTGCGCAAGGAGATCAACGCCCTGAACTTCAACTGGGACGCCAAGGCCGGACAATAAGCCGCTGCCGGTAGCTGGAAGCTCAAGCTCAAGCTACCGGCGCAACACACCGTCGGCTCTTGCCTTCCTCATGGCGAACTCGATCACCCGAGCCGTTCTCTCCTCATCCTCTCCGGAAGAAATCATCAGGTCGTAGAGGTGCGGATTTTTCCAGTCTTTGCCAAACCATCGCTTGAGGTAGAGGGCTCGTTCACCGTCTACGTCGTGGATTCGCTGTTCAATGTTTGCGCCTGGTTCGAGCCGGGTTCGTAACCTGTGTATGCGTACCTGCAGAGGCGCATAGACAAAAGCCTGAAAGACGTCCGCCTTCGCCTGTAGGATGCACTGTGACCCACGCCCCACGATGACGCAATTTCCGGCTTCATACGCATGCCGGATGATCTTGTGCGCCAGATCCGCCATGACATCCGGATCGAAGCACTTTTCCTCTTCGAGCGCCACCCCGGCGGCCATCGCTGCTCCGCGCATCGCCTGCCGGTTGAGTTTTGCCAGCCAACCCTCGACATGTTCGTCGAACCGGCTTACGACCCCAGTGTCAACTTTTGCTTCGCATGCAATCTGCTCAATCAACGCGCTGTCCAGAAGCTTCCATCCAAGATGCTTCGCGATGGACTGGGCGATCCGGCCGCCGCCGCTTCCGAACTCCCGCGAAACTGTCAAAACCCGATACTCCATCGAACGCCTCCTCGCTCTGCCGAACACCACAACGTACGCCCGCGGATCACGCGTGGCAGTGACATAACTCACTGCGCGACCTTGACTTCTGATTCGACGAACGGGGAGTTTTCGAGAGTGTTGAGGCGTGTCTGGAGAGGTTACTCGTAGCGCAAAGCCTCAGAGGGTTCCACGCGCGTGGCGCGACGCGCCGGAACGAGGGACGCCATCAAGGCCACGACCAGAAACAGCGCGGCAATACTGCAATACGAAGGAGCATCCAGAGGTCCAACTCCATAAAGCACCTTGCGCAACAGGTAATAGTCGCCGATCGCCATCACGGCTCCAACCATGAGTCCATACAGCACTGGCGTCGAACCCTGCCGAAGCACAAGCCAAAGCACCTCTCTTCTGCGCGCGCCAAGAGCCATCCGAAGTCCCACCTCGCGCGTGCGGAGCACCACCATGTAGCTCAAAGTGCCATAGATCCCCATAGCCGAAAGCACCAGGCCAAGCATTCCTACCGTCCCAGCGATCAATGCCACCAAGCCCGAAACCATGAATGGCGGAGTCTGCTTGAGCATGTCGTCGAGGGTCGATGTGCCGGCAACGATATTGCCATCGACCGATGCAATCGTCTCCGCGAACCCGTGCATCAGCTGGCCGGGAGCGACGGACGTACGCACCAGGATCGGGAACTCGTCGCGCCGGCTTTCAGGAATCTGAAGATAGACTTCCGCCGCATCGCTGTTGTCGAGAAGAACCCCGCGCACATCATGCACAACGCCGACTACCTGGTAGCTGCGTCCGTCCGGGGTCAGTTCGTTTTTGTCGTGATAATTTCCATCCGAGTTCATCTCCAGCGAACGCCCAATCGGATTCTGCCCGGGCCACAATCTCTGTGCAGCCGTTTCGCTCAGCATAACCGCAGGTTCGGGCGTTCCCGCGCCAGCATGAAATGCCCGTCCATACAGAATGGGGATATCAAGCGCGTGAAAAAAGTTTGGACTGACATAGGTGTAGAACAAATATGCGTTGAGGCTGCGTGCGCTGGCCTTCGCGCCATCGATCGCAACTGCGGCGCCGCGAAGCCCGCCTCCATCCGGAGGCCTTCCCGTCGCGATCTCGACGACTCCCGGTGTTGCTTCCAGGCGCTCGACTATGGACCTGAGTAATGCATTCTGTCGTGCACTGTCGTACTCGGGGCTCTGCGGAAATTGAAGAGTCAGATCCGTCACATGTTTCGCTTCATATCCGGTGCTCATTGTAAGCGCATGAAACGCACTTCGAACCATCATGCTTCCTGCGACCAGCAGAACGAACGACACGGCAACCTGCCCGCCCGTCAGCCAGTCGCGCATGCGGCGATTTCGCGCGGGCGCCATCGCCGAGTTCGCCTTCATCCACGACGACAGGGCCGAGCGCGTGCTTTCGAGCGACGGAGCAAGCCCGAACAGCACGCCCGCCAGAATTGAAATTCCGAACACGTACGAGAAGATCGCAGCATCCGGGTTCACATTGACAATGAAGGTGCCCATGTTCGCCGGCAGCGTATCCTTCGCCAGCTTGGCCAGGATGCGCAACATGGACCAACTGCACAACAGCGCCACGACTCCTGCAATAACCCCCAGCAGTGCGCTCTCCGTCAGTAACTGGCGAATCAGCCGTCGTCTGCTCGCGCCCAGAGAAATTCGAACTCCCAATTCGCTCTGCCGGGCTGCGGCTCGGGCGAGTTGCAGGCTGGCAACATTAGCACACGCGATCACCAGTACCATTGCGGTCGCCAGCATCATCAGGAAGATCGCGAAGCGTAGGCCCCGATCGAGAGCCCTGGGAAAAGGTGAAGCCGGTGAGATCAGAATTCCCTTAATCTCATCATTTTGGTCTTTCACGATGTGCTGCTTCGCCTGCTGTGCTGCAATTGCCGACATCTCCGCCTGTACCTGAGCCATGCTTGCCCCAGGTGCGAGTCGTCCGAAGAGCCTGCAGCACAAGTCCTCCAGATTTCTCAGCGATTTATCCCCGGGATGGATCACTGGCTGAAGACTGAGAGGAACCCAGAAATCAGGTACGCCAATTGAAGTCCCTACGAAGTCTCGCGGAGTAACCCCGATGATCGTCACGGCAGCCCCGTTCAAGCGGATAGCCTTTCCGAGAATCCCCGGATCTCCGGCAAACCGTCTCTGCCAGTAGTTTTCACTGATCACCACCGTGGGTGCGGAGGCCATTTGCTTGCGATCCTCGTCCGCAAAGAATCTGCCTCGCAACGGAGCGATGCCCAGGACCGAGAAGTAGTTCTCGCTGACGGTGATGATGCTCGACAGTTCGGCTTTGCTCGCATTCGTTGCGGAAGGCAGCAAGCCCCATTTGCCAAATAGCGACTCCGATGCCGCTTTGCGGTCGTCCGACGAACCTCCGGCGTCGCTCATGATCAGTTGCTCAAACTGCTGCCCCGAAGCAATCATCGCCGAGACCGTATGCGCCTGCCTGTACGCCTCGTAATCGGGATAGCTGAACTGCGGCTCCTGCTGTCCCGATTGACGTACCTGGGTGAGACTCACGATGCTGCTCGCGTCACGAGCGTCGACGCCGCGTTTCAAGAGAGCCTTATAGGCCGTGAACATCGCGGTGTTGATTCCGATCCCGATTGACAGAGCGAGGACCGCAACGGCCGTAAATCGCGCATTCCGACGAATAGATCGCAGTCCGTACCTCGCATCCTGCAGAATGCTTTCCGGCAATCTGATCCAGTCGATCTCGCGCAGCCGCTCTCTCCACACCTGCGGATTTCCAAACCGAAGGCGTGCATTGCGTCGCGCCACGTCTCCGGGCATCCCGCGATCCTTGTTCCATTGCTCTCGCATGGCAAGGTGGAACTCAAGCTCTTCGTTCAGTTCGTCATTTCTGCGCGTTCTCCACCGCGAAATCCAGCCCATCGCAGACCCCCTATGCCAGCGCCTTGCCGTGCAGGACAAGCGCGATTGCCTGCGCAGCGTTTTCCCATTTCTGCTGTTCACTTCGCAACTGGTTGCGACCCGCCGCAGTGATCTTGTAGAACCGCGCTCTGCGGTTGTTCTCGCTCTGGCCCCATTCGGCCTTCACCCAGCCCGCCTTCTCCATCCGGTGAAGCGCTGGATACAGCGATCCTTCTTCGATCCGCAGGACCTCGTTGGACACGCTTTGAATGTGCAGCGTAATGCCCCACCCGTGCATTGATCCGCTTTCGAGGGCCTTCAAAACCAGAAGTTCCAGCGCCCCCAGCAGGTTGTCAGTAGATCCCACCGGTTCTCCTATAGCTGTCTATAGGAGAGTGCGCCGATTTCAACCTGTTGTCAACGGCCGGTCCTTGTTGCTGCCGTACACTGGTCACAAGTTTTTTGTGGAGATGCGGCAATGAAAAAGATCGGTGTGCTGTTCGGCATGGAAAACAGCTTCCCAGGGGCTCTGGTGGAACATATCAACGCGCGGAATGTGGACGGTATTCACGCCGAATTCGTTGAAACTTCAGCGGTCCACCTGGACAAGCCCGCGCCCTATGCTGTGATCGTCGACCGGATTTCTCACGACATCCCGTTCTACCGCGCCTATCTGAAACATGCTGCGCTGAATGGAACATTCATCATCAACAATCCATTCTGGTGGTCCGCGGACGACAAATTTTTCAATTACTCCCTGGCCGCGAAACTGGGAGTAGCGGTGCCTCCCACGGTGATCCTTCCGCACAAGAAGCACCCTGAGGGCACTACGGATCGCTCGATGCGCAATCTCGAGTATCCGCTCAACTGGGACGCGGTCTTTGACTATGTCGGGGAAAATGGATTCATGAAGCCAGTCGACGGCGGCGGCTGGCGCGACGTGTTCCACATTCACAATCGCGAAGAATTCTTTCACGCCTTCGATCAGTCACGGGACCTCTGCATGCTTTACCAGAAGGCCGTCAACTTCAACGAGTACTTCCGCTGCTATGTCGTGGGGCAGAGCAAGGTCCACATCATGCCGTACGATCCGCGCAAGCCGCACCACGAGCGTTACATACAGAACCCTCCTGCGTACGATCCAAAGCTTCTTGCTCGCGTCGAGAAAGACGCGCTGACTTTATGCCGCGCCCTCGGCTATGACCTGAATACCGTTGAGTTCGCAGTCGAAGACGGCATTCCCTACGCCATCGACTTCATGAACCCCGCCCCAGACGCCGATCTTCACTCGGTGGGACAAGCTAATTTCGATTGGATCATTCGGGAGGTCGCCGATCTGGCGCTTGCCAAGGCCGCAAACGCTCCGGCACAACCGGCCGAACTGCGCTGGGCCACATTCCTCACTGGCGCGCCTGCAACTGCTCCGAAGAAAGCCGCAGCAAAAAAGTCTGCGGCAAAGAAAACCGCTTCCAGGAAAATCGCCAGGACCGCCGGAAAAGAACCGGCGGATGCAACACATCATTCCTAGCTGCCGCTGACTATCGCGGCTTCAGGGTCTGGAACTTGGCAATGGAATACCCCAGGGATGCACCCATCCACACATCCGAAGCGAAGTGCGCCGACTCGGTGATTCGCGAAAAGCTGATCGCGGTCGCAAGGCTGTACGAGAGGATCGGGATCCACGGCTTGCCGCGATGCCGGTAGCGCTCCGCGACGACCGTGGCTACCGACCAGACCGCGGTTGCGTGACCGGAAGGGAAGCTGCTGCCGTGTAGCGGCGATTTTCCTCCGTTGAAAAATGTGTTTCCAAAGTCGCCGTCGGGAGGAACGTCGCTCGGCCTCTGACGCCTGGTTGCCGCTTTGATCGCCAGGTTGATGATGACGCTGTCGCCGTAGGCCTCGGCTGCCAGCAGAGCGGTGTTGACTTCGCGCTTGTCGTGGCGGATGTATCCAGCCGTAAGCAGGCCGGCCGGCAACGCAATGACTTCCGCCGTGGTGATCATGGGATCGAAAACGTCGTTTACTTTGTCCAGGTTTTTCTGGTGGTTCCGGAAGTATGGCGCCGTGTGCGGGTCGCTATAGATCAGGCCGATTGTGCCGCCCACGACAAGTGCCGTGGGAATAACGGCGTGTCCCTTGAAAAGCCGAATGGGAAACGTCCAGAGATCTTTCTGGTCGTGCAGAAAGTCACCGGGCATGCTGCGCCACGTCGCTTCTCTCTGCGGAACGCCGGTGGTGGAGTCGACCCCCGGCATCTGCGTCTGGGCAGCGGTGCCGGCTTTGCCGAAGCCTGCAAAGAATTCGGGCGGCGCGGTTAGCTGCGCATTTTCGGTCGCAACGACTGGCGCCGGAGCTTCCGGCAGGTCAGTGGCGATTTGGGCAGGCGCAGTCTGGGCAAAGGCACTCATTCCCATACAGCAACTGGAGAAGAGGCAGAGAGATATGGTGAGGGACTTCCTTGCGGCGTTCATCAAGAAACTTGGATGCAGGAATGTTGCAGACAGTTAAACAGCTTGTTTCCCTTAAGAAACTATGAAGTCGCCACTCATGATGCCGCCGCAGTCGGCCCGCGAAACCACCGGGATGTCTCAGCGCAGAAGAGAGCCCATACAATCATGGCGCAAAACGCGGCATGAACGGCTAATTCACCGATCGGGTGGAAGAGGCTAAGGCCAACATGAAAGAGGATCCATGCCAATGCAAGCCAGCGCGCCCACTTTTGTCTCATCAACAGACCCACGCCACTGATTGCTCCTGTCAGCTCCGTTAGCTCGATCGCAACCGCATCGGGATGCCGCGCCCATAACTCCGGAAAATGGGCGACGAAGCCAATCACCCCAACCAGCAGATAGAGGGACGCAATCACGATGATGGGCCAGGGGCGCTTGCTCATTGCCCCTCAGTATGCAGCAACACTGGCATCAGGTGCTAAGAATTGTGGTGACACTTCCACAATGGCCGGTGCTACTATGGCGAGCCATGGCAACCACGGCTACTTCCCAGGTCAGCGAAATCAAACGGCGCATGGCAGAGACCAACGAACTGTTCAATGCAGAGGTCTTCGGCCGCCGGAACTTCGACGCGCTTGACCATATCTACACCAGCGACGCACGCATCCTTCCTCCCGGCGCTCCGATGATCAGCGGTCGTGCTGCAATCAAGAAGTTCTGGACGGACATGGTGCAGGGAGCCCATGCGGTGGGCGCAGAACTGAGTTCGGTGGACGTCATGCCGGCCGGGGACGGCGTTGTCGAGATTGGCCGTGCGGTCCTTACCGTTGCGCCTCCCGGGCAGGTCGAGGCAAAGATGGAAGTGAAGTATGTCGTCTACTGGCGCGAGGAAGACGGCCGCTGGAAATGGCACGTCGACATCTGGAATCCGAACGAATAGGGCGGCCTCTTTCGGGTGCCATTCGACACGGTTGTCGAGATCTTTTGTGCTGTTCAAAATGCCGCAGCAGAAAGCGGATTCCCTGACCGCAATTCCTCGTCAAAATCTGGCCCCCGAAATTCATACTGGCTACAATAGACACAGAGGGTTCCGAATGCCGGCCTACGAATATCTATGTGAAGAGTGCTCCTGCCACTTCGAGAAACGGCAGAAGATGAGCGACGCAGCTGTCGAGGAGTGTCCCGAGTGCGGAGGGCACGTGAAGCGTCTTATCAGTGGAGGGGCCGGAGCCATCACGAAGGGTTCCAGCCAGCAACCGGCGGCGGCGCCGTGCGCTTCGGGTCAATGCTGTGGCGGCGGCATGTGCGGCTTTTCTGAGAACTAGCTCCGGGGCTAGTTGACGAAGCGCTTCTTCACGTCGCTCGATGTTAGCAGATACGGAATGATCGCTCCTGCCCAGACCAGATAGCGGATGATCGTGAGGTAGCTGGCGGACAAAACCGCATCGGGAAACATCGAGTTCATCGCCGACACCACGGCAACTCGGAACAGCACCGTTAACGCAACGTAAGAAGTCATCAGTACGGGAAAACTTCTGTGCCTCGTATAGAAGAGGAAGTTCAGCACGAGGGCGCTGATCACTAGAAACCCGTTCATTCCAATCTCAAAATAGAGAAGATTCAATAATCCAGGATGGCTCTGGACGTAGGTCTGGAATCGCTCGCTGCCCAGCGTTGGCAGCTCCCGGTTCACGATGGACAAGACGCGGATCACTGGCGTCACGACAAGGCTGATGGCCACGGCCCACAGCCATTTTGAGAACGATGCCTGTCCCGGTGCTTTGGCAGTGCTTTGAGCTCCCAGGGAAGGCACGACCGTTTCCCCTGCCGCAACCGGCACCAGGTTTTTGTTTCCGCACATCATGCATGACATCACGCCGTCGGGAATATGCAAACCACACAGCCTGCACTGAGTCGACATGGGCCCCTCAACTTGTATTGGGAATTCCAGATGATGATCTGTTTGCTCGTCTTTGCTGTCAATCAAACGATGGTTTGCTGAAGATGGTTACTTTCCCGCCACACATGAGATCCGACCGGAATGGTTGCGACCCCCTGATCGGACATTAACTATTGAAGTTCAGTAGCGATAGCCAGCAGGCGTCTGCGCAGCGGACGGCAATACCATGAGTGCATGGGCGATACCTCAAAGCTGGCTGCATCGGGCGACCTGACCTCGAAGATTCGCGTCTTGATCGCCGGCGGAGGGACGGGAGGCCACATCATCCCCGCCCTCGCCGTGGCGCGCGAGCTCGTCTCAAGGCAAGCGGCTGAAGTTCTTTTCCTGGGCACGTCGCGCGGGATGGAATCGCGCCTGGTCCCGGCTGCCGGATTTCAGCTCCGCCTCATCGAGGTCGGCCCTCTGAAGAATGTCTCCCTGGCTACCCGGATCAACACGATGCTCGATCTGCCGCGCAGCCTGTTTGCATGCCGAAGTCTAATCCGTGAGTTCAAACCGAACGCTGTGCTTGGCGTCGGTGGGTATGCGTCAGGCCCGGGCATGGCGGCTGCAATTTCGCTCGGCGTTCCCACTATGGCCTTCGAGCCCAACGCAATGCCGGGTCTTGCCAATCGCCTGGTCGGCAAACGCGTGCAGGCCGCCGCGGTCAACTTTCCTGCTGCCGCGAGCTATTTCCGCAACGCGGAGGTCACCGGCATTCCGGTGCGCCCTGAGTTCTTCATGCTGCCGGCCCCTGATTCCAGCGGCGCTCCGCACCTTCTCGTATTTGGCGGATCGCAGGGTGCTCGGCTTTTCAACATAACTTTGCCGGCAATTGCGCATGCGCTGCTTGACGCAGTTCCCGGACTCAGCATCCTGCATCAGGCTGGCGCCCGGCACGCGGAAGCAACCGAGGCTGCGTATCGCGAAAGCGGCGCTGACCCGGGCCGATGGCAGGTCAGCGGATTCCTCGACGACATGCCCGCGCGTTTCGCTCAGGCAAATCTGGTGATGGCGCGCAGTGGCGCTTCGACAGTCGCAGAACTTGCCGCAGCGGGCAAGCCGGCTCTGCTGGTTCCATTCGCAGCCGCCGCCGACGACCATCAGACTCGCAACGCCGAAGAGATGGTGAATGCTGGGGCTGCCATCATGCTCAAAGAGCCGGATCTCGCCGATCACAAGCGGGTGCTGGACACCCTTGTCCAACTGCTGACGTCTCGCGAACGACTCAACGCCATGTCGGCCGCTGCCCGTACCCAGGCACATCCAAAAGCAGCCGAGACCATCGTCAATCGTCTGATGTCGCTCGCCAGGTAAGCGAGCGCCTCGCAAACGAGAAAGCCCGGATGCCGAAGCACCCGGGCTATCAACTCCAAAGTCAGGCCTGACTGTTATCGATGGCCCCCGCCATGGCCGCCACCCCCGTGGAATCCGCCTCCGCCACCACCATGGAAGCCGCCTCCACCACCGCCGTGGAATCCGCCGCCTACATGGCCTCCACCGTATCCGCCGCGATATCCGCCACCGCCACGGGGAGCGTATCCGCCGTGATATCCACCGCGATAGCCACCACCACGATAGCCGCCATATCCACCGCGATATCCGTATCCGCCACGATAGCCGTAGCCTCCGCGGTAGAAGCCGCGTCCACCATACCAGCCGTGGCCGTACCAGCCGTGCCTGTAGCCCCATCCGTACCAGGGGCCCGCGCCGAGAAAGACTCCGCCGCTGAACCAGGTCGGGCCGTAGTAGCCATAGGGGGCGCAAGAATATGGGTAATAAGGGTAGTAGCCCCAGTCGCAAACTGGCGGACCGTAGTCGACAGGAGTTTCAACGATTGCTGGCCCAACTCCAATACCTACGGCAATCTGCGCATTTGCTTTAACCGCAAACGGCAACGCCAGAACCATTGCGAACAGGCCTAACTTTAAGCTTTTCATAAATTAGCGTCCTCCCGTGCTGGCCGAACTGTACTCGATGCTGGATGGTTCCAATCAGCACCGCGTCGGCTCGCTTTTCTTGCTCTTTGCCGGCTGCTGATCATTTGAACAGCTTTCCGGGGAATAAGTTGCGGTTAGACGCCAACTTTCCGGCTGTACGGGGAGGCCGCGCGCTTTCCGCGCTACTATGGCTTCCATGTCGACGCGGGTTCCTAAGCACTTGGCGATGATATTGATTTCCTTCGTCACGGCCATCGCATCTGGCTCGAGCCCGCGTTCAACCCAGTCTTTGTCGGAGGGTAGGGCAGCCTTCGAAGTCGCTTCGATCCGACCCTCGGCCATGGAGACGCACGGAGGCGAGGGAAGTACCCGCTCCCAGATTCAGACAGCTCCCGACGGCATCATCCTGCGCAACATCGATCTCGAGGAGATGATCGAGTGGGCTTACACTCTGCAGCACAGCCAGCTTGCTAATCAAAGGGTTCTGGGTCATCGCCGGTACGATATACGTGCGAGTACCGCCGGTCAGGTTGCGGAAAAGACACTCCGGCTTATGCTTCAGGATCTTTTGGCCTCTCGCTTCAACCTCAAACTTCATCGAGAGCAGAAGACCACTTCCGTCTATAAACTTGTCGTCGCAAAGGGCGGCCCCAGACTACCCGCCAACAAAGCCGACAACCTCCCCGCGTCTTATCCGCGTGAAAATTTCCCTCGCGTGGTCGATGGAAGTTTCGTCTTCGCGAACACCTCGATGCCCGAATTCGCGCAGCAACTAACTGAACTCCGAGGCATCGACCTGCCGGTCCTCGATCGCACCGGCATCTCCGGCGTTTACGACATCACCCTCAAGTCCGCGGCCTCAGCAGTTCGCGATCCCAGCGGCCCTTCTCTCCTGACCCTCATCAACGAACAGCTCGGGCTAAAACTTGTCGGCGCCAAAGAGCCCATCGAAGTGGTCGTCATCGATCACTGCCAAGAGCCGACCGCGAACTGACTCGACACAATCACTGCCCCGCCATTCATCCCAGCGAATAATGCTGAAAGAGAACTTCTCGCTTCGCGAATGCGTACTCTGTTAGATAAAGCGGCAATCGTCCCGCCCGCCCCAGACAAACTCCGGAGGTCAACCCCATGAGAATTCTCCTGCAGGATCTGCGCTTCGCAGTTCGACAGATGGCAAAACGGCCGGGCTTTACGGCGATCATTCTGCTTACCATGGCCCTGGGTATCGGCGCCAATGCCGCCATTTTCAGCGTGCTGGATGCGGTGCTGCTGCGCCCGCTTCCATACGACAAGCCTGAAGGGCTCATCAAGGTCTGGACCCGGTTTACCGGTATCGGCGCGCCCAACGATCAGAACTGGGTTTCAGCGCCGGAGTTACGCGACTTTCAGCAACTCAACCACAGCTTCACTGACCTCGCTGCCATCAGTGGTGGTTCTTTCAACCTCGGCATCAAGGGCAGCCCACAGCGCGTTGTCGGCGCAGCCGTCACTCCCAACCTCTTCGGGATGCTCGGGGTCCAGCCGCAGTTTGGGCGTAACTTCCTGCCTGAAGAGGCGCAGCCCGGACGTGATCACGAGGTGATCCTCAGCCACGCCATCTGGCGTCGCGTCTTTGCGTCAAATCCCGGAATCGTCGGCACCACGATTCGCATCGACGGCGCTCCTTATTCCGTTGTGGGCATCATGCCTGAAGGATTCGCTTATCCCAGTGAAGCGGAAATCTGGGGACCTCTCGCATTCTCTCCCGACGACCTGAGCGAGAATAGCCGCGGCGGTCACGGCCTCGAAGTTCTCGCGCGGGTCAAGCCGGGACTCTCGTTGGCACAGGTTCAATCCGACATGGATCGCGTTTCGCGCACGATGATGGAACAACACGCATCGTACCCCTACAGCAAATTCAATTTCGGAATCATCCTTCATCCGCTTCTCGAAGAGACCGTGGGCGACGTCAAGCCTTCGCTTATGGTGCTCATGGTCGCCGTCGGCCTCGTGCTGCTCATCGCATGCGCCAACATCGCCAACCTCATGCTGACACGCTCCACCGAGCGGCAGCAGGAGATGGAAACGCGCCTGGCCCTGGGTGCCAGCGGCAAACGCCTCGCTCGCCAGCTGATCACGGAAAGTATTGCCCTCGCTCTCGCTGGTGGCCTCATCGGACTGGGGATCACACCGCTGGTCCTTCGCGGGCTTGTTTCGCTCGCAGAGAAGACACTGCCGCGCGCGGTCCACACCTCGATCGATCTGCGTGCGCTCGCTCTTACCGGTGCGGTCTCGATCCTCACGGGCGTCCTGTTCGGCCTTGCGCCCGCACTGCAGGCCAGCCGCAAGCGCAATTTTGACGTTCTGAAGAGCGGCCGCAACACGGAAGGCAAGCGCCCGAAACGACTGCGCAACGTGCTCGTCATTTGCGAAACCGCGTTCTCTCTGCTTCTTGTAGCAGGAGCCGGGCTGCTTATCCGCAGCTTCGAACAGATTCTCAAAGTCGATCCCGGCTTCCGCGCCGAAAATGTGCTGACCATGCGCATCTCGCTGCCCGACGCCACCTATAGCAAGCCCGAACAGATTCGCGCTTTCTACACTTCGCTTCTCGAGCGTGTACAGCGTCTGCCGGGTGTGCAATATGCAGGCGCCACATCAGGTTTGCCGCTGAGCGGGCAGGGAGGATCGGGAACCACAACGATTGATACCCAGTCTGTCGCGCCAGAGAATCGAACACCCGAAGCCGATCGGCGCACCGCTACTCCGGATTACTTCAAAGCCATGAGCATTCCGCTGGTGCGCGGCCGCTACTTCGAAGCTCACGACACCGATGGCACTCCGGGAGTTGCCATCGTGGATGAAAGCCTTGCCGATACCTATTGGCCTAAGCAGGATCCTATCGGTAAGCGGCTTCACTTCGGTGGTGGTGGACAGCAAAATCCACCATGGCTCACGGTGGTTGGGGTCGTGCGCCACGTTCACAACCGCACACTTGAGGCTCGCTCGCGGGTGGAAGTCTATGTTCCTGAAAACCAGCTGCCCTTCAACGGCATGACTCTCGCAGTCCGCACATCTACCAATCCCCTCAGCATGGTGCCGACGATCCAGAGAGAAGTGGCCTCGATCGATCCCGATCTTCCCATCTATCGAGTGCTGACCATGAACGAAGTGATGGGTGAGTCACTGCAGCGCCGCCGTCTCGCTCTCACGCTGCTTGCGGGGTTTGCGGGGCTCGCGCTCCTCCTCGCAGCTATCGGTATCTACGGCGTGACCTCCTACGGCGTCGCGCAGCGGAAAACTGAAATCGGTGTGCGCATGGCGCTTGGGGCTAACCGCGGCCAGGTCCTCGGCATGATCATGCGCACCGGCATGACCACCATTGCGATTGGACTTGTCGTTGGAGTGGTCCTCTCGCTGGCCCTCATGCGCCTGATGAGCGGACTGCTGTTCTCAGTGCACGCATCGGATCCGCTCGCACTGGCTGGGGCTGCAGCAGTACTCATCGCTGCGGCAGTGGTCGCCATTTTCATACCAGCTCGCCGCGCTACAAAGGTACATCCGATGTCCGCCCTCCGTTACGAGTGAGGAAGAGACTGCATTGCTGGAGCACCTCATAACGAGGTGCTCCGATCATTGATCCAGTGCCGCAGGGTTTCCTGAGCTTGCCATCGTCTGTGCTCCCGCGAATCGCTCCAGCTTCTCGCGAACTTCACTTGCCTCAGCGTTTCGCCGGGTGGCTACGAGAAACCCTTCGTACTGTTGCATGGCGGAGACGAAGGTCGGGTGACTCCAGCCAAGCTGGGCCTCCATTCCTCCAACGCCAGCCTGCATCAGCTTTGCAGCCGCGCGATTGTCGCCGTGCTTCCAGTTCACGTAACCTTGGAGGAATCGGACATAAGAGACGGGAAAGCTCTTCTCGGAATAGGCTGACTCTGCGATCGTCATTGCCTGCTTCAAAGGTGCTATCGCGTCTTTGCATCTGTCGGCTGCACATCTGGCTAATGCAAGGTAGGTGAGCGCCGTCATTTTCTGCTCGCCGGTCGCTCCGGTTTCGCCGCTTTCCTGAACCAGCCGTTCGACAGCCAGCTCCGCATACATCTCGCCGTCTGCATTGTCATGCTTGCCGAGCGAAAGCATGGCCAGGTGCATCCAGCTCAGCCCCACTCCAAGCGAGTCTTTCTGCTCCTGCCGAATCGCCAGTGCTTTTCGCTCGAGTTGCTCGCCCTCTTCGAACCGGCCCATCTGCACATACATCGTTCCCATGCAGTCCATGACATTTGCGAGCGGTCCAGGGTCGCCGGATTTCATCTGGTCTACGGCTTTTCGATAGGCGTACTCTGAATCCTGAAATTTGCCCGCATCCTGATAGTGCATTGCCAGCTTCCACGAAGCGCCGCCACTGCCCGACTGCGATGCTTGAACGAGCCGTTCGTAGTCAGGGATCCCGCCTGCGTCCTTCATCTGCCCCCGCGCAGCGCTGCAAAACGCCGACAAGCCAATCACCACTACTCCCAGCAAGGCCTTTGAGTTTCTCATCGTCCGGCGCCTCCTCGCGCCATTCGAGAGTACGGAAGCTCTTTCGGCAATGCTCCGCGAAAATGTCGAATAGAAATTTGATGGGTCGAATCGTGCATATTGCGGGCCGAATCGTAATACCCATCCATACCCGCAACGACGAAACTCATCGGTGCAGTTGAAAATGTTCTATAAAGAAGCAGGACAGAAGACTGTGCAGCCGAACCCTTCCATTCCGATCACTGAACGGTGGCTCCTGCGTCCGTTTACGCTGGCCTCGTACCTGCGCGTCCTTCCCATTTCCTTTGCCATCTGGACGGTAATCGTTGTCCTCAAGGGCGGCCAGGTTCTCATGAACGATGCGGAGCGTCAGTATGTGCTCCCGTTGCAGCACTACTTCGTGTGGGCCGGCTTGGACCTCTATTCCTGGGCGTTTTTTACACCGGTCATATTCGCGCTCGCATTCCGGTTCCCGTTTACACGTTCGAAATGGATCGAACGGCTCATCTTTCCGCATGCTTTCGCGTGCGTCGCCTGCATCGGCGTGCAGGCATTTATTCGCGCCACGGGAGGCTACTTCTACGCCGCCAACTTTGAACAGCCCGCACCGTGGCTCAACATGGCCATTGCCAACGCCATAGGATTTGCACCGCTCTACATACTGGCCTACTGCATCATCGTGATATTCGCGGCCTTCCTTCATCTGCAGGATGAGCTTCGCCGGCGCGAAGTGGCCCAGGCGCAACTGCAAGTGCGTCTTGCCTCCGCCGAGCTGGAAACACTGCGCATGCAGATCCAGCCGCACTTTCTCTTCAACACACTGCAGGCAGCGATCACTCTTGTTCAGGAGGACCCGCGCGCTGCGGAAGACGTCCTTCTTCGCCTGAGCCAGCTTCTCCGGATTTCTCTCGACCAGATGGGCAAGAACGAAATCCCCCTGGCGCGCGAGCTCGAATTTCTCGATCTCTACGTCGGCATTCAGAAGCAGCGCTTCGGCGATCGTCTCTCAACGCAGATCCACGCCGATCCGGCGGTTCTCGATCAGCTGGTTCCTCCGCTTCTTTTACAGCCGCTCGTCGAAAACGCTATCCGCCACGGTATCGGCAAGCATAAGGGCTCCGATCGGATCGAGGTCTTTGCGCGCGTTGCAAATCACGGAATCGAGATTGAGGTCTGGAACACCAACAGTTCCATTGACGAGAGCACCGATAAGCTGATGATGCGCGGCGTTGGAATCCGCAACACAAGGGCGCGTCTCGAGCAGCTATACGGCCCTGGAGCGTCGCTTCTTCTACGTTCGCTGGGAAGCCGCGGCGTTGTCGCGCTCATCTTCATTCCGCTAATGCATGCTCCCGAATCCAACCGTCCCGCAGCCGTTGGTGCAGGCGCATGACGCTTCGAGCGCTGGTTGTCGACGACGAACTCCTGGCGCGGAAGGCACTGCTTCGCCTGCTCAAAAACGAGTCGGACATCAACGTCATCGGCCAGTGCAGCGATGGCGAAGCTGCGGTTGAAACCATTCGCCGCACCAATCCCGATCTCGTCTTCCTCGACGTTCAGATGCCAGAGATGGACGGCTTCCGCGTTGTCGAAACCATTGGCGCAGACCACATGCCCGTCACAATCTTCGTCACTGCATACGATAAATACGCTCTCGAAGCTTTCGATGCGAACGCGGTCGACTACCTACTCAAGCCGTTCGCGCCGGACCGGCTCGCTCGCGCCCTTCGTCGCGCCCGGGATCGCTGCCTTGGCCGTCAGGATAAAGATGCGGCGCAGCGTCTGTTTTCGCTGCTCGATCGTACTCGCTCGCAGACTGATTACGCGCAGCGTCTCGCTGTCTCGGTTCGCGGCCGCATCGTCTTCGTCTCCGTGGCGGAGATCGACTGGATCAGCGCCGAGGGCAACTATGCCACGCTTCATGTTTCGCGCAAAACCTACGATGTGCGCGAGACCATGCAGGCTCTGATGGACAAGCTGGATCCTCGCGACTTTGTGCGGATCCATCGGTCGACTATCGTCAACGTCCACAGGATTCGCGAAATTCGGCCCTGGTTTCAGGGCAGTCACATCGTACTGCTGCAGAGCGGAGAAGAACTGCGGATGTCCCGCTACCAGCAGGAAGCGGTCGAGCGTCTCATTGGCACTCGCTCGTGAACGGTGAGTAACCAAAAAAGAACGGCCTCCGCGAGGGAGGCCGTGAGGCAAGTCGGACAGAGGAACCAGCGAACTTTATCTAACGAACTTTATTTTTAGCCTTCTCTGGAGTGCTCCCGGTCCCTCGTTCTGAGGAACCGGGAAACAATCGGCGCTCTTACCTGTGCCAGCGATCATGATCGCGGTCACGGTGTTCTTCGCGTTCGTGCCGGCGATGATCGTCGCGGTCGTACCGACGGTAGTCATCGCGGTCGTAGAATCTGCGGTCGTGATCGCGGTCGAAGCGACGATAGTCATCGTGATCGTAGTTACGATATCCGCCGCCGTAGTAGCTGTAGCTCACGTTGCCGACATAGTTCCAATAACCCGGCACCCAGTAGCCGCCGTCGTAGTATCCATTCACCCATGAATATCCAGGACCCGGGCACGGAGGCACGTAGGCTCGATCTCCAACACCTACTGTCACTCTCCACTGGGCTGCTTCAGCGGTGTTGGTTCCAAGCACTAAACCGCCGGCCAAGACTGCTGCTCCAAGAACCCATTTTCCGATGCTTTTCATAAATACCTCCGTCCCTCGGGACTTTAAGACCGAACCGGCTGACCAGCCTATGAAGCTTGGCTCTTGCTGCTTCCTGCTGCGCCGTCCATGGCAATACAAACACGGTCCCGGGCGAAGGTTGCGGGTTCTCATTCGAAATAAATAGCTGAATCCTTTGGCACTTTCGTGTGTCCAATAGCGCGTTGATCTTCATCTGCAATTAAGTTTTCTCGAGCGCGTAACTGCAGTCGAATTAAGCCGGCTTTTGTCGAAAGTGACAACAAATTCGGAGGCCCATGTATATCGTTCGAAAAGAAGACCTGCCTCTCATCGGCAGCTCATTCAACTTCGTCGGAGCCGATAACGAGAACGTCGCGGCATCGATCTTCTTCGTAGAAGCAAAGCCTGGCCGCGGTGCTCCTCTTCACGTTCACGGGTACGATGAGATCGCGATAGTGCAGGAAGGCACTTCACGCTTTGTGGCGGGAGATGAAATCCGTGACACCAAACCGGGGGAAATTCTGGTCATCAAAGCCGGTACGCCGCACGGCTTCGTGAATACAGGGACTGGGATTCTCAAGCAGACTGACATTCATCTCAGTCCTCGCTTCAAGCAGACAAACCTGGAACCTACCGGGACCTCGCGGGCAGCTGGACTGCCCGAGTAGGCCCAGTAGGCCGGATAGTTTCGGCATTCAGTAGCGCGCTGTTGCCGGCTACTCCACTGCCTCGACCGCTACCTGAACATCCATGTGCTTTCCTTCGCCCAGGTTCAATGAGCCAAGTGTCACAAGCTTTGCGGTATTTATTGCAGACTGAGCCTCCAGCACCGACTGATCCACAATCGGGTCCTGGATTCCAACACTCGACTTCTGCTCGGAGACACTCGTCTCTTCAATCTTCGAGATCAGGCGCAAGCCGTCGCCATAGCCTTCAATCGTCGCGTCGACATTCAAACCGATGTCCTGATATTGGAACTGCGTATTGGCCTGGTCTCCGCCGCCCTCTTTGTAAGACCCGGTCATGATCGGCACACGCGTGCCTCGCTTGGTAATCCCTCGTCTGCCCGGCGACACCAGCATGGCGAGATGTCTAGGAGCCCCATGCCCATCGCTGATCGTATACGTCACGCGATAGTCCTTCTGCGGCTTGTCCAGATCCGCCAGCATCTTCTGCGCCTGCGTCAGTTCCTCTGCGCTACCGCTCACCATCAGTGCATTCTCAGTCGCTGCGTAGTAGATCTTTGCCCCGGGCAACAGGTTCCGCATCGCAGTCTGAATGTCGTTGGCCGCCATCTGACTAGTAGCGTTTTTCAGGTAGAACGTCTGGTAGCTGTTCGGCTGCCTCTCCGCTCCCTGCGCTACCGCTCCAAATCCACACGTTGCCAAAACGGCAGCAACGCCCATCGTCGACAGGACACACCTTCTCCTCTTTGCATTCATTCGAAGCCTCTCCAATTCAAAAGTTTTCGCGAACTCCGCAGGTAGCGGCATCCCGTGGCCGCTCATCTACATAGACTTGACGCGATCCGGATTCAATCGCTCGAAATCTTTTCGAAAGTGTCACAATCGCATCACATTGCATCGAACTCAAAAGGCGACAATGGCGTCGGTGGCAGTCTCGCCGAGAGGTGGCACGAAGATGCGGATGCGAACAGCCAGTGCAATCGCGATCGGGCTGTTGACGTCTCTTGGTGTCGCCATAGCCCGCGCGCAACAACCCGACCCGTCCGCAGTGATTCGCGACCTTGATGCTGCCAATCTCTCGCGACATAACAATGTTCTCGAATACACAAACATGGAGCACTATTCGGTTTACCGGGGCAAAGACCAGACTCACCCCACAGCCGAGATGACGGTCCGCGTTATGTATCGGAAAGGGGCAGGGAAGAGCTACACCATTCTCAAGCAATCCGGGTCAACTGTCGTGCTCAAATACGGACTTCATCCGCTCCTCGAAAACGAAAAGGCCATCAGCGATCCCAATCGAGTGGCGCAGTCATGGTTCTCCACTACGAATTACGAGATGAAGCTCAGACCTGGTGTAACGCGCGTCATTGAGGGGCGAAACTGTCTCGCCGTTGCCATCTCTCCGCGTCACAAGGCGCCCAACCTGGTTGAGGGCACGCTGTGGGTCGACGCGCACGATCACACTCTGGTCGAAGTCGAAGGCATCGCTTCGAAAAAGCCATCTGTCTTTGCCGGAACCACAAAGATGATGCGCCAATACGTCAAGATGACGGGCTACGCGATGGCCACACACGCTCACGCCGAGTCATCAAGCTTCCTCTTCGGCCGCACCGCAGTGACGATCGAATATAGCGATTATCATTTCCAGATCCGACACTAGTAGCCCAGTCCCCGTACCACGCTTCGAATTCGCTCCGCGCTCTCCTGCAGTCCGCTCTCTTCATCCACGGTCATCGGGATCGGCAGGGGTGCCTCCACACCATTGCGGCCCACGATCCGCGGCAGGCTGAGACACACGTCTTCCATTCCTCGAAAATGGCAGAGCTGGCCACTTACTGGGAGCACACGCCGTTCGTTATGCAGAATCGCCTCGAGAATATTGCAGACCGCCAGCCCGACAGCATAGTTTGTCGCGCCCTTGCCCTGAATGACCTGGTAGGCGGCTTCCTTTACGTTCTTGACGATCGCCTCTTTATCAGCGGAGGTGAGACGACCATGTCCCGGCACGCTCCATTGGCTTAACGGAATCGAGCCGATGGTCGCGCTCGCCCACAGCGGAATCTCCGAGTCGCCATGTTCTCCCGCGATGTAGGCGTGAACATTCTGGACAGCAACGTTGCAGTGTTTCGCGACGAGATAACGGAAACGCGAACTATCCAGCACCGTTCCCGAGCCAATCACGCTCTGCCACGGCAGGCCCGTCAGCTTTAGCGCAATCTCAGTGACTACGTCCACGGGGTTAGTGACCATGAGCAGCAGTGCTTCCGGCGCAACACGCATTACCTCAGGTAGAAGCTTCTTGCAGATGCCGGCATTTGCTTCGGCAAGGTCCATGCGCGTTTGTCCGGGCTTCTGCTTAGCGCCGGCAGTCATGACGATGACGTCAGAGCCGCGCAGCACTTCAATGTCATCGGAGCCGTCAACGCCCGCCTGTGGCACGAACAACAAGCCGTGGTTCAGGTCAAGGACCTCAGCATCTACCTTCGTGCGCGAGATATCGAAGAGCCCGATCTCCCGTGCAACTCCACGGATCAGCGCCGCGTACGCTATGGTCGCGCCAACGCTACCCGCCCCAATGATTCCGATCTTTGCCATCGTGCTCCTCGCTTGGGCCCGCGAGATATTTGCAAGGTCGCGGCGTCATCTCAACGCTTCCGACTCGCTCCTAATCCCTAATCCCTCTACTAGACCCACTCGCCTTTTCGCATCAGCGGTTCGATCGAGCCGCTGGCGGTGACGCCATCGATATCCAGCTTGTCTGACCCGATCATCCAGTCAACATGGATCAGGCTGTCGTTTGCGCCCTTCGCGGCAAGTTCGTCTTTGTTCAGCTTGTCACCGTCCTTCACGCAGGAGGAGTAGGCCTGGCCCAGCGCGATGTGCGAGGCCGCATTTTCATCGAAGAGAGTATTCAGAAAAACCATGCCGCTTGCTGCAATCGGTGACGATGCAGGGACAAGCGCAACCTCTCCGAGCCGCCGAGCGCCATCGTCAGTGTCGATCAGCCTCTGCAGCACTTCCTGGCCGCGGCTCGCGCGCGCATCGACGATGCGGCCCTTCTCGAACCGGACCTGGATTCCTTCTATCATTGTTCCTTGGTGCGAGAGCGGCTTCGTCGCAGTCACGGTGCCGTCCGCTCGATCCTTGTGCGGCATGCTGAAAACTTCTTCCGTGGGCATGTTGGGGATGCAGTAGATGCCATTTCCTGCCGTCGTCCCGCCGCCCATCCATACATGTTCGTCTGCAAGGCCTAGAGTGAAGTCGGTTCCTGGGCCACGATACTTCAGTGCGGAATATCTCTTTTCATTCAGATAGGCCGCGCGCTTCTGCAGGCCCGCGTCATGTCTCTTCCAGTCGCTTACCGGATCGTCGACGTTGATCCGCGTTGTCCTGAAGATTGCCTCCCATAGCTTTTCCACCGCCGATTTCGGCGCATCACTTGGAAACAGCTGCGCAGCCCATGCCGGTGTTGCGCTCGAGACAATCGTCCAGTTGATCTCGTGGCGCGTGATCAGTTCGAGCGCAGGCCGGTAAGCCTGTGAAACCGCCCGATTCGCGCGACCCACCTTCTCGGGATCCTCGTTGGACAGCAGGGAAGGGTTGCCGCCTGCGATTGCCAGCCTTGCCGCTCCGCTTTTGAATGCCTCGCCCATGCCGTCATAGAGCCATTTCGACGCCTTGTCGAAAGCCGCGTCGGGAGCGTGGTGGTACCGCATCAGCGACGCTTCGTCATCGGCGTACAGTGTGGTGACCAGGTGCGCGCCGGCACGATACGCCTGCTCTGTGATCCGCCGGGCAAGAGGAACCGAGTCGAGCGACGCCGTCATCACCAGCTCCTGGCCTTGCTTAAGGCCAAGCCCGACCTTGACTGCCACTTCCGCCAGCAGATCAAGCTTCTGTTCGAATGTCCGTTCCACTGCCGTCGCCGTCGATGCCATCGAATCCCTCCAACACAACAAAGCTATCCCGGATGCGGCCAAGTTTGACGAGGGCCGCTCTCCAGGTTGTTCTATTTTAGTCGCCGCATCAGTTCGCCAGCTTCATCATCAGGTACGTGAATTCTTCGGCTTCCGTACGCGCCGCCTGTCGGTTGTCCGCGCCTGCTCCGTGGCCGCCTTCCGTGATCTCGTCGTAGTAGAAGGGCAGATGGAACTCCTCCATCTTCGCGGCGAACTTGCGAGCATGCACCGGCCCAACGCGATCATCGGCCGTGGTGGTAAAGATCAACGGCTCCGGATACTTTGCATCCGGCTTGAGCTGGTTGTAAGGGGAGATGGAAGCGAGGAAAGCCCGCTCCTCAGGCACGCATACAGACCCGTATTCGCCGACCCAGGACGCACCTGCCGACATGTGTTCATACCCCAGCATGTCGAGTAGCGGCACCTGGATCACGACTGCCTTCCACATCTCCGGATGCTGTTCGAACTCAACGCCCATGAGCAGCCCGCCGTTCGAACCACCCTCGATGCCCAGGTGGTCGGTGGTTGTGAACTTGCGTGCGACTAGGTCCTGGGCGACTGCGTAGAAGTCGTCATAGATTCGCTGCCGATGAGTTTTGAGCCCGGCATCGTGCCACGCCGGACCGAACTCGCCGCCGCCGCGGATATTCGCGAGAACGAAACTGTATCCGCGCTCCAGCCAGAGCTTACCCATCACCGCGCTGTATGCCGGAGTATTCGAGACCAGAAAGCCGCCATACGCTGTGAGCAGCGTGGGAGTACTCCCATCGAGCGGCATGTCCTTCCGGTGCACGATGAAGTACGGAACCTTCGTCCCGTCCTTGGAAGTTGCCTCCATTTGTTCGACCACATCTCGCGAGCCATCGAAGAGTGCCTTCTGTGTCTTGCCAGGCTTGAGCGATCCATCCGCAGCATTTCCCAGTAACACGCTTGAAGGAGTCAGGAAGCCCGTTTGCGCAAGGAAGAAATTGTCATCTTGAAGGCTCGTTGACGCTATGCCCACCGTCAGATTGTCCGGCACACTCAACTTAAGGCGCGACCACTTTCCACTCTTGCTGTGCGTATAGACATAGGCGCGGCCTTGCACGTTCTCCAGCGTGGTCAGCAGCACATGATTCTTCGTTGTCGACACGCCCTGCGCAAATTCTTTTTCGGTTGGGGCGAATAAGATCGTGGGCCTCAGATGAACTGGATCCGCCGCCGCAGCCTTCGCATCGATGGACACCACGGCCCCCTTTGCGATGGTGGTCGTTCCGCCCTCGGGTTTCCAGTCTTCGTCCAACGTAATGATCAGCTGGTCATCGTGCAGGCCGTCAATCCTGGACTGGAGCGGCAAACCGAGCTTCTTCGGTCCGCTCGCCAGCAACAGGTAATGCTCGCTCTCGAATGTCGTCGTGCTGCGGTGCACCATTGCGACGCGATGTCCCTGGCCGTCTGTGAGAACCTCGGGATCGTCGCCGTAGCCGTTGTCCTTGGTGCTGCCGCGATATACCTCCACCGAGCCTTCAAGCGGAGTTCCACGTTTCCATCTCCGCACAGTGATCGGATACCCGGCCTCGCTCATGGTTCCCGAGCCCCATTCGCGCGCGATCAGGAGCGTGTCCTTGTCCAGCCAGTCGACGCGTTGCTTGCCGCGCGGCAATACAAAGCCACCTTCGACGAATTTGCCGCTCTTCAGATCGAATTCGCGCAAAGTGACCGCATCTTCGCCGCCGACCGAGAGCGACACCATGCAGTGCTCTTGTTCCGGATCAAGGCATGTCAGTCCCTTGCCCACCCAACTCTTCTGGTCCTGCTTGCCGAGCGCGTCGTAATCAAGCACCGTCTCCCACTTCGGATCCGTCGAGAGATAGCCGTCAAGTGTCGTTCGCCTCACGATTCCGCGCACATGATCTTTATCGCGCCAGGTGTTGTAGACGGCCCCGCCACGGAACACGGGGAAGGGAAGCTTGTCAGGCGAGTCGAGCACCTTCAACGCATCGTCGCGAAGCTCATCGAATGGCTTCTGCTTCTCCAACACGGCCGCGGTGCGGGCGTTCTCCGCCTTCACCCATGCCATCGGCTTCTCGCCGTGAATGTCTTCAAGCCACGTGTACTTATCCGGTTGCTCGGAAGGGCCCTGACCGAGTACGCCACCCGCCATCATCAAGACCGCTGCACCAACGATCCAACGCATTCTTCGTGCCTCCTAGGGAGAATTGACATAGCCTGCGAATCAGAGTTCGCTTCAGTTCTTTGGAATCCGTAACCAGAGAGGGATTGCCGTGTCCGTTATCTTATCTGACGGGCGGGCCCGTTCTTCAGGCTGCACCGGGGTGAAGGTGGCGGCCCGGCAGAACAGATCCAGCCCGGCCTTTGCTACCCTAAATAGATATCCCGGCCGTTCCCCTGCGAACTCTGTGGCGGTGGTCCGATCCGGAGCTCATTTAGAGGGACGTATCCCCAACTCGGAGCACTACCATCTCAAGCACTTCCGAAACCACTTCGCACCTGCTCTCGCAGGGCTTCCCCGCTGAGTTCACTCCGGGCGCCCGGTCGGCCGTGTTCACCTGCCTGCGAATCCAGCCAGACGAGAAGGTCACGCTTATCACGGACCGCGTCACAGAGCCGATCGCTGCCTCGATCGCAGCTCAACTGAAAGAGCGCGGGTGCCCCTTCAATGCCTTCATCCTTGAAGACCTCGCGCCGCGTCCACTCGCCGAGATGCCTGCGGCGGTTCTGGCGGATATGGAAACCTCTGCCGTCTCCATTTTTGCGGTTCAGGTTCAGCAGAATGAATTGCGCTCGCGGATGCAGATGACCGACGTCGTCAACCGCCGCCGTATGCGCCACGCTCACATGGTCAACATCACCCCCGAGATCATGTGTGACGGTATGCGCGCCGACTTCGACGCTGTCGATCGTCTCTCGCAGCAGGTCCTCGACCGCATTCGCCGCGCTGTTCGCATTCGCGCCACCACGGCGGCTGGAACCAACATCGTCTCGGATATGAACCCGGACTACAAGTGGTTCAAGACTTCGGGAATCATCTCGCCGGAGAAGTGGGGAAATCTTCCCGGTGGCGAGTGCTTCACCTCTCCCGGAGAGGTCAACGGAACTTTCGTTGTCGACGGAGTCGTCGGAGACTGGCTGTGCGCGCGCTATGGGTTGCTCGATTCCACCCCACTCACCATCGAGATCGCGCAGAATCGCATCGTCTCCTGTTCCAGCAGCAACAAGCAGCTTGAGCATGATTTTTGGGCCTACACGCACACAGACGAGAACTCCGATCGCGTAGGGGAATTTGCCATCGGCACCAACATCGGGGTCTCTCGCGTGATCGGTAATATTCTTCAGGATGAGAAATTTCCCGGCATCCACATCGCGTTCGGAAACCCCTACGGCGAACACACCGGCGCTCCCTGGCGCTCTTCAACACACATCGATGTCGTCGGCCTCGGCTTCAATATATGGCTTGAATACGAGGGGGGCGAAGAACAGATCATGCAGCAAGGCCGCTTTCTGATCAGTGCCTGATTGTCTTCTCCTGCGATTTCGGGTGTTGCGTCCGGGTCTTTCGGGGCCGACCCCTGGGTAATATTGCCCGTCGCCCGTAATTCTGCAATTCTGAACGCAGTGTTCGAAAGGCCCCGATGAACCTCATGCGAAGACTTGCTACAGCAGTTGTTCTATCTGTTGCTCTTGCTTGCGGCGCACTTCGCTCCGCGGCGGAACCCGCGATGTGGGTCGTCAAGGGCCCGCATGCCACCGTCTATCTTTTTAGCACGATTCACGCACTCGACAAGGATCATCCCTGGCACACGGCCAAGGTGGACGCAGCAATACAGCGAAGCCAGGCTCTATGGCTTGAGATTCCGAATCCAGACGACTCCGCAGCGATGCAGCCTGTTCTTATCCAGCTCGGCATGGATATGGCCCATCCGCTTTCGACCAAACTGACCCCGGAGCAGTTGGCAAAACTCGACAAAGCGGCGGCCCCGGTTGGAGGCGCTGCCGTACTTGAGCCGATGAAACCGTGGCTCGCCGGCATGATGTTGAGTCTCGCGCCTGCACTCCAGGCCGGGTACGATCCAGGCAGCGCTGTCGAACTTCAGCTCAAACCCGAATTCGCAGGCAAGAACAAGCCGGTAAAGGGGTTTGAAACTGCTGAACAGCAGCTGCACTACTTCGCAGATCTACCGGAAAAAACGCAGCTCGACTTCCTCGCCTCTGAGCTTGAAGATGCCGATGGCGCCGTAGACAAGTTCAAGGAACTCGTCGCTGCCTGGTACTCAGGCGACGTAGCGAAACTCGATGCGCTCAACAATGCTGAATTTCGCAGCAAGTACCCCGACTTATTCCAACTGCTTGTCGTCAAGCGGAATCAGAACTTCGCGAAACAAATCCAGGAACTTCTCAAAGGCGATGATGTGATTTTCGTGGCTGTGGGCGCAGGCCACCTGGTTGGCAAAGACGGCGTGCCTGCATTGCTGGAAAAAGAAGGCTACAAAGTCACCCGCGAATAGCAGCCAGTATCTCTCGAAGAGGAATAATCGTGTTCACGGTCGATGGTATCCGCAAACTTCATCATTGGACTCATGCCAGCCTGAGCCTGCTTCTCGAGCATCTTTCGACCTTGCCGACGGAGTCCTATACAAAAGAACTTGCCTCGTTTGGCTTCAACACCATCCAGAAACAGGTCATTCACATTTTCAACTGCGAGGGCTTCTGGGTCAGCGTCCTTCAAGGGCTAGGTTACGTCGATCGCAGTCCGGTCGACTTTCCTGCAATCGCCGACGCAGTTTGCTTCCAGCAAGAGACCAGTCACCGGACTCTGCAGTACCTTGCGAATCTTTCCGATCAGCAGCTGAACAGCAATGCGGAGCTTCATTTCCCGGATGGAGATCGCGCCGTCAGGACCCCGGCGCTGGTACTGCATCACATGATCACGCATGCGTTTCACCACAAAGGACAGATCGTGGCCATGTGCCGTGAACTCGGCCATCCTGCCCCAGACACCGATCTCAACCAGTTTGAGTGAGCGCAATGACCAGGGCGTATATGGGCCCGACTGCGCAATCATCAACGTGCAGCCGTCAGGATCTTCCACGCGAAATTCTCCTTCACGCAAATAACCGGCATAGGTGATTTCGCTTGCTGCATCTCCCTTGGCAAGCAATTCTTCTTTCAGCCCCTTTCATGTGCCGAGCGTACAGATAAAAGAGTTGTCCGCTCCACTTGAAGCACCGGCGTTGCGAGTCATCTCTTTCTCTTTTGAACCGCGAAGTAGATCCAGCATCCCACCATCGATCCCACCACGCCTGAAAGAAAATGAAGTACTTCATGCGTATACATATGTTCCCACCTCAATGCCAGCCAGATGTCCCATAGCTGATGTGCCTGCAAAAACTGGGCTAGGCGCGGGAGAGTAGGTCCTACCCACAATTCGTCTGCCAGGCTCAACACGCCGAGAAGCGTGAGCACGATGACTAAAGCATCTGGGAAGACTCGCACCTTCATCTGGGACCTGAGAGAGATTGTAGGTGAGTCGCTGGTCCCGTGTACTTCCAGCCTGAGAATCGAATGCGATACGCAAGATTGCGACGGCCCGCGGACCATTGTTGTCGCTGTATTGAACCTTGTCGGTGATTTGGAGAATGGTCGGGGCCAATCGCGATGCTAGCCCGCAGCGAACTCAAGAAATGCTCTGACCAGATGGCCCTGCACCTCTTCCACATTCTTTCTGCTTATCAGCTCATGTCCCACGCCAGGCAAGAGCATCAGGTTGACGCGAGCCGGAATCAGCTTCAAAGCTGTCTCCAGTTCTCCTGGCGTTCCGAAACCATCTTTATCGCCACTCACGAAGAAAGCCGGAATATGAAGAGAAGGGAAGTGTTCAGTCCTCATTTGCTCCGGCTTCTCCGGCGGGTGCAGAGGATACGACAAGAGCAGCAACGAGTGAGCGATCTGGGGCTCCAGCGCCGCGAGCATCGACGCCTGTCGTCCCCCATAGGAGTGCCCCCCGAGAAATATCCGCCCGGACGTCTCTTTTCGCAGTGCTTCCACCGCTGACCGCAAGCCATCCTGGTCCCGTTGCGCGCTTCCGCGTGGCGGAGGGCCGTGAGGCCGAGCCTGCCGGAATGGCAAATCGCACCGTAGCACGGTGACTCCCGCCATGCAAAAAGCGTCCGCCAGAGTCGTCAGCAACGTTGACCGGCAATTCGCTCCGGCTCCGTGCGTCAGCACCAATCCATCTGCGTCCGCGCGCTCTGCCCGGTGCAGCAAACCTCTCACCGCAGCGCCCGGAACCGAATCGTCTCTGAATTCTTCTGCCTTCATAGCAATTACCGTTCGATGACTAGCCTTAAATTTGATTCTCCCATTTTCAGTTACCTAGAAAGCTCCCTCTTTCAAGAATGGAGCTAGAAACCCGCACGAATCTAATTAATATCTCCCAAGGGCGTCACCGGATTGAGAGACTCCACTTTTCATTGTCAGAGTGGGAGAGTGGTGGGGCTCTTAGTCTGAGGGCTCTGACAGTTGATGATCGTTGCTGCGTCAGAATCTAGAACTTCCTGGGTAAAATAGGTCCCTACTGGAACGGCGCTGCTCAAGCGTAGACATAAGCAAAGTCCAGACGGCTTGAACCTATTGCTTTGATCGTTGGTGCTCTTCACCTTTCTTCGAGAGACTCGGAGCGAGAGGGTTGGCCTTGGTTCAACACTGGATTAGGAGATTCGCAATGTTTACGAAACTACTTCTAGGAGTGACCGTGTGCGTCACTTCCATATCGTGTGGAGCCCAGGTGGTGCCTGCGACCAATGTGAATCATGCCCCCCTTTCCGGGTCAGTCGGGTTCGGAATGGACTACATGTCCGGGGACTGGGGAGCGGCGAAGATCAACCGCTGGGGGCCTTCGGCCTGGGCCACCGTTACCGTCTGGCACGATCTCAGCGTGATCGTGGAAGGTCATTCAGCGATCATCGGAGGGAATAAATTCGCCCAGGGACAGACTGGATTCCCGCCTTTCAAGTATGTTGACGGCAGTGGTGGCGTGGTCTGGACATCGGGTTACTACGGCCGTTTCCAGCCCTTGCTTAAAGCTGAAATGGGAATTGGAAGCCTCACGCACCCACCGAACGGCAGCGGACACGCGCACCAGACCTCCATGACCTACACGCTCGGAGGCGGGTTCGAATACCACACCTACGGACGTTTGTGGACGCGAGTCGAGTACGACTACGACTTCTTCACGGATTTCTACAGTTCACAATCCGGCCAGTTCCACTCACTTAACCCAAGAGGTTTCATCTTCGGAGAGACGTACAGGTTTGGCCGTGGAGGCTCAAAATATTAACTTCTTCTGCCGCGGACGTCATCGATTCAATGACTAGCTGATTTCACAGATAGCGATGTTCAAGAGAAAGGCCACTCTCGATCAGAGAGTGGCCTTTGTAATCAACGCGCGGAAGCTCTCTACATCTTGTCAGAGTAGATCTGGCGGACAAGCAGGTTTTCGATTTCCTCCTGACGGCCAGACCGGGGCTGAGGGTTGATGTTTCTGTCCAGCGCCCACTTTTCGATTTCGTCGAGAGATTTTTTGCCGCTGAGGATGGCACTGGCATCGGTTGATTTCCAGCCTGCGTAGCGGTCGGAGACGATCTTGTCGAGGCGGCCGTCTTCAATGATTTCCGCGGCGGTGAGGAAGGCTCGCGCGCAGAGATCGGCGCCCCCCACGTGAGCGTGGATGAGGTCCTCGGGGGTGAAACTCTGACGCCGCACCTTGGCGTCGAAGTTGCAGCCTCCCTGGTTGAGTCCTCCAGCCTTGATCACGTGGATCATGCTGACGGTCATCGACCATAGATCGTTGGGGAACTGGTCCGTGTCCCATCCGAGAAGTGGATCGCCACGATTGATGTCGAGCGAGCCGAGAACGCCAAGCGCGCCGGCGGTGGCTATTTCATGCTCGAAGGTATGTCCGGCTAGAAGGGCGTGATTGGCCTCGATGTTGAGCTTGACTTCGTTCTCAAGATTGAATCGCTTGAGGAACGAGTAGACGGTGGCGACATCGAAATCGTATTGATGCGCCGTTGGCTCTTTCGGTTTGGGCTCGACGAGAATCTGGCCTTTGAATCCGATCTTGTGTTTGTAGTCGACGACGAGCGTGAGGAAGCGGCCCATCTGCTCGAGTTCCTGCTTCATGTCGGTATTGAGGAGCGTTTCGTAACCTTCGCGGCCGCCCCAGAGGACGTAGTTCGAGCCGCCCAGGCGCTTAGTGGCGTCCATGCAGTTCTTCACGGTGGCGGCGCACCACGCGAAGACCTCCGGGTCGGGGTTGGTTGATGCTCCTGCCATGAAGCGCGGATGCGAGAAGAGGTTTGCAGTCCCCCAAAGGAGTTGCGTGGAGTAGCTGCGCATCTTCTCTTCGAGGTAGTCGACCATGGTGTGGAAGTTCTTCAGCGTGTCGGCGAGGGTGTCACCCGCGGGAGCGATATCAGCGTCATGCCAGCAGAAAAATGGAAAATCGAGAACGCGGAAGAGTTCGAATGCGGCGTCGGCTTTGGCCTTGGCTTGAGCTATAGGATCACCGGGATTGAACCATGGGCGAGGGATGGTGGGACCGCCAAATGGGTCGCTGCCCTGCATGTTGAGCGAATGCCAGTACGCAACGGCGAAACGAAGATGATCCTTGAGCGGCTTCCCAAGTACGACACGATTGGGATCGTACCAGCGATATGTAAGCGGATTTTCGGAAGCAGCGCCTTCGTAGGCGACGGTCTTGAAGGAACTAAAGATGGTTTCGGGCACTGAGAATCTCCTGGCTATCCTGGATCGGGTGGCAAACTGCATCGGCGTGAAAACGCGATCAGCCATTGTCCGAGAGTAAAGCGATTTTTTAGAGCGATTTTTCGCTCGCGATCCTGGGACAGTCATTTGTAACACACTAAGGCGGAGCAATTCATTCGATCCGGTCCGCGAGTGCGCCCCAGCCAGTGCACTGGCGCGGGGAAGCTGGCGCTTCTTTCCGGGACCTTACAGATAACGGGTTTTCAGATTTTCAAAAGATATTGATATGCCTGGCGGACGGCTCCCAATTCGTCCCCGCTCGCGGTTCCGTCCTGCTCAATGAAGGTCTGCTTTACGCCGGCCTTCTTCAACTCAGACATCATTTTCTTCCAGTCGGTGGAGCCCTTGCCGAAGTCGGCATACTTAGGGAAGTTGCCGGTGAGGGTTGGAGTGAACGGGCCGGCCCATTCCTTGACGTGAGCCAACTCGAAGCGCCCCGGATGTTTGGTCAGGTATGGGTATGGGTCGCCGCCGCCTGCGATGAAGTTGCCTGTGTCGAATTCGAGTGCGACGACGGAAGGATCCGTGAGACGGATGATTTCATCGAAGCCAGTGACATTGCCGTACTTGCGAGCTTCAATGTTGTGGTTGTGATAGGCGAACCGCATACCAGCATCGCGAACCTTGCGGCCGATGATATTGAAGCGATCCGCGCTCCAGCGAAAGTCTTCGAGGCCGATGTTCTTAAAAGGATCACCGGACGATTTGCCGGAGGCGTTGGGCTTGATCGATGGGACCGCAGCGATCATATAAGGCATTCCCACTTCATGGCAGAAGTCGATGGTGCGTTGGATCTCGTCATCAGACATGCTGGCCTGAAGGCAATGCGCACCCGTGGCAGTGAGCCCGGAGCTCGCGAGAGTTGCGCGAACCTGCTTTGCTGTCCGCTTGTAGAATCCGGCGAACTCAATGTTTTTGATCCCAATGGAGGCGACTTTGGCAAGCGTCCCGTCGAAGTCCTTGGAAAGCATGTCGCGGAGCACGTAGAGCTGGACGCCCAAGCGTTCCGGGGGTTCGGCGAAGGCCAATGGCGAGCGCGAGGATGCGACGGCGAGTGATGCGAGAGTTCCAGTAGCAAGAAAAGAGCGGCGCGAGATCAATGGACTCCTCCTGAATCGGATCACCAAGAATGATAGCGGAGTGGACACCGATGAGAGGAGAGGGCGGTTCAGGAAGTGACGGGACTGCTCCAGCCCATCTATTCTTGGTGGTTCCGTGGAGAAGAGAATGTTCCGATGGAAGTATTGCGCCTGGTGCGTCGCGTCTGCCTTGATGTTCATCAATGGGCCCGCAGTAAATGCTCAAACAAGCAGTGTGGAAGTCACCTCCCCAGACCATCGAATTGTCGTGCACTTTGGAGTGCAGGGGAAGAAGGGGCAAACGGCTGGACAGGATGGCCAGCTCGTCTATTCCGTGGCCTTCAAGGGGAAGCAAGCCTTCGAAGATTCGGCTCTTCGCCTGGAACTAGCCGGCCAGCCCCCGCTGGGAGAAACAGTTCACATTGCCGGCACTATGCCGGACTCTGGAGTAGATGACTACAAGCTGCTCGCCGGCAAAGTCTCGGCAGTCCATGATGCTTATAACAAACTAACGGTTCACGCGGTCGAGGGCGCCGGAGCCGCGCGCCAGTTTGATATTGAAGCGCGGGTCTACAACGGCGCAGTGGCAATTCGATACCACGTTCCTCAGCAGGCGGCGTTGTCGCGGTATCAGCTTACGCAGGAAGACACGGAGTTTCGTCCCGTGACGGATGCGCAAGCATGGGCTCTGCGGCTTCCCAACTACCAGAGCGGCTACGAGAGCGAGTATGTGCCCGCAGCGTTAAGCGCCTTGAGCAATCAAGGCGGTGTAGAAAGTCACATTCTCAACGGCGCGCCGATGTTGATGCATCTGCCGGGAATTGTATGGGCTGCCGTAGGGGAAGCCTACCTCGAAGGCAACGCGGCGATGTACCTGGAAAATCCCACGGGCAACTGGATGGGCCACCATATCGTGAGCAGGATTTCTCCTCGGCTGGATGAGCACGGGCAGCTGGATGGGCACGGGCCGGCAGTCGATGCGAGCCTTCCGCATGACACTGCGTGGCGGGTGATTCTGCTGGGCGATAGTCCAGGTGAGCTGGCTGAATCGAATGTCTTCACAGACCTGAATCCGCAAACGCAGATCGCCGACACAAGTTGGATTCGTCCAGGCAAAGCTTCGTGGGACTGGTGGAACGGCGATCTGGGACCTGACGGGCAGTCCGCCTACACAACCAAGAACATGGAGTACTACGTCGATTTCGCGGCTGAGTCGGGCTTTCCCTACATGATGCTCGACGCGGGATGGTCGGGCGCAGACATCCTCAAGATGAGAGGGAACGTCGACGTGCCGGAACTGGTGCGATATGCCGCGAAGAAAAACGTGAAGGTGTGGATCTGGCTGTACTCGAAGTATGTTGCAGCCCAGATGAAGGAGGCGTTTCCTCTGTATGAGAAATGGGGAGTAGCCGGCGTCAAGATCGACTTCGTTCTTCGCAACGATCAGGAAGGGATCAAGTGGTATTACGACGTGGCGAAGCTTGCGGCTGAGCATCACCTGATGGTCGATTTTCATGGTGCCACGCAGCCCTGGGGAATCCAGAGAACCTATCCCAATGTCCTCAACTATGAAGCCGTACTCGGCATGGAGCAGAGCAAGGCTGGGCGCCGCGATGATCCAGTGACCCGAACAACTTTCCCGTTCACCCGCATGTTGAGCGGGCCCTTGGACTACACACCGGGAGGTTTTAACAACGTTACGGCCGAAGAGTTTGTCGCACGGGATAAGAGCCCGATGGTGATGGGAACGCGAGCGCAGCAACTGGCTCTGTACGTTGTGCTGGAGGAGCCACTGGCGATGGTTTCCGACGCGCCTCAGGCATATGCGAATCAGCCCAGTTTTCAATTCATCAAGCAAGTTCCAACAACATGGGATGAAATTCACGTGCTGAATGGAATGCCGGGAGAGTCCGTGACGATTGCGCGGCGGCACGGTCACGAGTGGTACCTGGGAAGTCTGACGAATTGGACGGCACGCGACTTGCGCGTTCCGCTGAATTTTCTGGGAAGCGGAAATTACGAGGCAGAGATCTACGAAGATGCGGCGGACGCAGGCCACAATCCAAAGAACGTGGCCATCCGCAAACAGAGCGTGCACAGCGCAGCCACCCTCACGTTGCATTTAGCAAGTGGGGGTGGCTGCGCAATCCGATTTGTGCCGAAAAGTTAAGACAGGCAACAGGCCACAACTGATCGGGGATCGATTACGAGCTGATCTGATCGTTGGGATTGTGGCCCGAAGCAGGCGTGAAAAGCGGCGCGAGCTTGTTGCCGATCGGCACGCCGAGACCGGTGCACGGATCGGGTCCGACGGCAGCCTTGTAGTATCCGTTGTCGCCCGAAGTGATGTCGCTGAATGAGCCAGGGTTCTTGTAGAGGGTAGGCGTCACAAAGCCGAGCTTCTTTCCGAATGCGGCGAAGAGGCCCGCGTAGAGTGGAGCAACGGCGCTGGTTCCGCCGACTACTGTGTTGGAGCCATGGACGGTGATGTTGTAGCCAGTGTTTGGATCGGCGTCGCCGGCAACGTCGGGGACCATCCGGCCTTTACCAAAGGTCGATCCCGACGGCGGCTTGGGAATCCCGATCTGAAAATCCTGTGAGCCGAAGATGGTGGAGTATCCACCGCCGGTGCCTTCGCCGCTGGTCTGGCCGGGGCTGTCATTCCAGACTGTCTCCGTGCCTGACATCTTGTAGGTCCCGCCACAGCCCACAACGTGCGGGCAGGAGGCGGGGCAATCGACGTTTGCGGGAGTGTTGCCGCCGTCGCTGGAATTGTTGTCGCCCGACGCGGCGAAGACGATCATGCCGAGGCTTGTGGCCGTGGCCACGGCCGATTCCATTTCGTTAGCGGCCTGGGTGCCCCAGCTGTTCTCGTCGGCTCCCCAGGAGATGGAGCAGACGTCGCATCCATCCTGGGCGGCCTTCTGCACCGCCGGGGCGATGTCCTGAGCCCAGTACATCCGAATGGTCGCTGCTTTGCCGGTGGCGGCATAATACGCCGCGGCTGAGACCTGGATGTCGAGCGCGACTTCAACATCTGCGTCACTGTTGGAGCCGGTAGCCTTGTTGGGACTGTTCTGCGTACCGTCGACGGAGACATCGGTGATGTTGGGGACCGGCTGGTTGATGGACTTGAAGTAAGCGTCCATGTCGGACTGAACCCAGCCTCCGCCGAGCTCGACGATGGCGATGACTCCTCCGCCCGCAAGGCCGGTGGGCCACTTGTACGCAGAGCAAAGGTTGGGGACGCTCCAGGGTGCCGGAGCGAGAAGACCGATCTGGATGTGAGGCGTCAGACGGCGGAGTTTGAAGTAGGGATGACAGGGAACGCGCGGCGTGTTTGGCATGGGGAGAGTCCTTTGGTTTGGAATGGCGCTTTCCTGCTTGCTTAGATGCAGGTGAGTTGACGGAGTGATGTGCCCGATAGTTTCAGCCGAACAAAAGTCACGTTGAGCCCAAGCCTTAGTATGGAAGCGGTGAGCACACTGCGAAAATCGAGTGTGCCGGGAGAACTGCGTTGGCCTACGACGATCTGCGCGACTGGATCAGGACACTGGAGAAGAACGGCGAACTGAAGAGGATCAGTGCGGAGGTGTCGCCTGAGCTGGAGATCACGGAGATCACCGACAGAGTCTCGAAGGCAGGGAACAAGGGAACAAGCGGACGAGGTGACGGTTCGCCCACAATGAAGGGGAAGTATGCGCCGGGCGGGCCCGCGCTCTTGTTTGAAAACGTGAAGGGGCATCCGGGGCAAAAGGTGCTGATGAACCAGTTCGGCAGCGAGCGGCGGATGGCGATGGCTCTCGGTGTTGAGCGGCTTGATGAGATTGCGGAGCGCATCCAGGGGTTGATGAATGTAAAAGCTCCGGGCGGCGGGTTCCTGGACAAGCTGAAGATGCTCCCGCAACTCGCGGAACTGGGCAACGTGTTTCCTAAGACTGTGAATGCGAAGGACGCGCCGTGCAAGGAAGTGGTGCTGAGGGATGGCTTTGATCTCAACGCATTTCCGATTTTGAAATGCTGGCCGCATGACGGCGGGCGATTCATTACCCTGCCTTGCGTTCATACGCGCGATCCGCGGAACGGGAAGCGGAACATCGGGATGTATCGCATGCAGGTGTACGACGGCCAGACGACGGGCATGCACTGGCAGCGGCAGAAGGTGGCGGCGGAGCACTTTCGCAATGTGCTGCGGGCACAGGCTCAGGCTGCGGCAATTGGCGATCCTCGGGCGGCAAGCGTCGCGGCCATGGCAGAGTCGGCGGGTGGTTCGGTGTCGATTCCAGATGGGCCGGTAGGCGGGATTCCGCAACTTGCGTTAGGAAACTTGAAGGGGTCACGTCTTGAAGTCGCAGTGGCGATCGGCACGGAGCCCGCGCTGACGTTTTCCGCGATTGTGCCCGCGCCGCCCGAGGTCGAAGAATTCATGATCGCCGGTTTCCTTCGCGGCAAGCCGGTGGAGATTGTGAAGTGCGAGACCGTTGATCTTGAGGTTCCAGCCAGCGCGGAGATCATTCTCGAAGGGTATGTCGAGTTGAGCGAGATGCGCAGCGAGGGACCATTCGGCGATCACACCGGCTTCTACACGATGGCCGAGGGTTATCCGGTCTTTCATCTGACGTGCATCACGCATCGCAACGATCCAATCTACGCGGCGACCATTGTGGGCAAGCCGCCCATGGAAGATGCCTGGATGGGGAAGGCGGTGGAACGGATATTTCTGCCGGCCATGAAGCTGACGATTCCGGAAATCGTGGACATCAATCTGCCGGTCGAGGGCGTATTTCACAACCTGATGCTGGTGTCGATCCGAAAAAGTTACCCAGGGCAGGCTCGCAAGGTAATGAACGCGATCTGGTCTCTGGGGCAAGCGATGTTCACCAAGTGCATTGTCGTGCTTGATGAGGACTGCGATGTGCAGGACATCGGCGAAGTGGTGCTGAGGGTCGCGAACAATATCGATCCTGAGCGGGACATTCAGTTCATGCTGGGACCGGTGGATTCGCTGGACCACGCCTCGAGGCTTCCCAACTACGGATCGAAGATGGGCATCGATGCCACGCGCAAGTGGAAGGCGGAGGGGTTCGAGAGGCCCTGGCCGGCAATGATCGAAATGGACAGCGAGACTAAGGCGCGGGTCGATGCAATCTGGGCGAAGCTTGGGTTGTAAGGTCGCCCATTCCCATTTGGTAGGCTGAATCGTATGCGTGGTATTTTCTGGTTGGCTGTCGCCGCGGTGGTGATGGCGATGGTTGGTTCAGCTACTTCTACTGCGCAAGCCCCCGACAGTTTTCGCTGGATCGATTTTCATTCGCCCAACGACCAGGATGTCGTGAACTGGGTGACGCGCGCGCTGCAGGAGCAGAAGTGGACTGCGATTCGGGAGATCGGTGTCGAGTACGATCAGGCGCTTGTCATCACGACCAATCGCAACTCTGTTCAAGGGGCGCCAAACCGCGATACGTTTTCGATCTGGAGCGTATCCTTGGCCAATCGTGCGCTCGTGCACCTCATCGACGGAACGAATCTGCGAATTACTGACTGGCTGCTGCTGGATCCCGCTTCGCCGCGAGAACTGAGTGTGTTGTATGACGACTGCAGCGACTGTGACACCACGACTTACTTCACGACGATGCACTATGACCTGCGACAGCATACATGGACAGTCCGATGGCTGCAGGGCGGCGGCAAGACGATTGCTGTCTGGAGCGCCAAGGCTCCGCTGGGGGTGACTCGGTCACAGGTGTACGCGGTGATAGCAGATTCAAACGGACATGAGGTATTAGGCACCTGGAGTCATCTCGACTACGGTAAGCAGAAGCCGGCTGAAGACTCGGTCTATCGCTTCGATGTCGATTCGCGGACAGGAATCGAGCGCAATCAACTGCTCTTCGGGCGCGATGCGATCAACATGAAAGAGCATCTGTGCCATGGACAGGACCTGGTGCCTGGGCTGAGCCGGGGTCAGAATTCTGCGCTTTGCGGGGATCCGGCAGTGGAGAAGACTAGATACGAACGCAAGCCCGTGACAACGCCTCCGAAGAACAATGAGGGAAAGTCCCGACCGCAATAAAAAGAAGAGAATTCGTTGAGAAACGCAAAAAGGCCATCGCCCTTGGCGAGGGTCTTTTTGCTTAAACAGATTTGTCAGCTACTTCTTGAACCGCTTCGAAGGCTCATCAGAGTAGATCTGTCCGTCGCGAATGTGGACCACGCGGTGTGCGTACTCAGCGATATCGGGCTCGTGAGTGACGAGGACGATGGTGTTGCCCTTGGCCTGAAGCTGATCGAAGAGCGTCATGATTTCGACGCCGGTTTTGGAGTCGAGGTTACCGGTGGGCTCGTCCGCCAGGATGATGGACGGGCTGTTGACGAGAGCGCGGGCGATTGCGACACGCTGGCGCTGACCGCCCGAGAGCTCGTTCGGCTTGTGATTCATGCGCGATTCGAGGCCGACGTTGGTGAGGGCCTGCTTTGCGCGTTCAATGCGTTCGGAGGCTGGTGTGCCGTTGTAAATGAGCGGCAGTTCAACGTTATGCAGTGAGGTTGCACGCGATAGCAGGTTGAACGTCTGAAAGACGAATCCGATTTCCTTGTTGCGAATGCGGGCGAGTTCGTCGTCGTCGAGTTCGCTGACGAGCTGGCTGTTGAGCCAGTACTTGCCTTTAGATGGAGTATCGAGGCATCCGATCAGGTTCATCAGAGTCGATTTACCCGAGCCCGATGGGCCCATGATGGCGACGTACTCGTTCTGCTTGATGCGGACATTGACGCCACGAAGAGCGTGGACCTGCTGCTCCGATCCCATGTCGTAGGTGCGCCAGAGGTCCTCCACGACGATCATGTCGCCATTGGGGCCGGACGATTGCTGGGCTTCCACCTCGGAGATGACGCTGTTCAGAGCCATTTGAACCTATCCTTATTTTGACTTCTCTTGAGGCCTGTTCGTTTCGGTCAGATCATTCGAGCCGACTTATGAGTTGCCGCCGGGACCGCCGGGCTGTCCCGCAACCGGTGCCTTGTCGCGTTTGAGAAGCGCGCCATTCTTCAGAGTTCGCAGCGTCTTGTAAGGGCCGGTGACAATCTCCTGGCCGTCCTGAAGGCCGCTGAGCACTTCGATGTCGGTTGCGCCGGTGATGCCAGTCTTGACGGGCACGAATTTGGCGCGCTGCTTTCCATGCGCATCCTTGTCGAAGACGTAGACTCCCTGCTCAGGCGGCGTCTTATTCGAAGACGACGACGCAGCCTCGACATTGCCATTGTTGGCATTGGGCGCGGGCGGCGTGAATGTGGTCAGAGCCTGGATGGGTAGCGCGAGCACGTTAGACTTTTCGGCGGTCGTAATCTTGGCCGTCGTGGAGAGTCCGGGCCGCAGCCCTTCTGAAGGCTGATCCAGAGTCACCACGACCTTGAAATCCTTCGCTTCCTCTGTACCGGTCGTGGACTGAGAAGTAGCAATACCCGTGGAGCGGAGCAGAGCCTGATCTCCAACCAGGGTCACGTGGCCCTTGAATACTTTGCCCGGAATCGCGTCGACCGTCACATCTGCCGCTTGCCCGTTCTTGATGTTGACGATGTCGGTTTCATCCACCTTCACCTCGGCGGTGATCTGGCTCATGTCGGCCAGGGTCATAAGGGTTGAGCCGGCGGTGTTCTGAATGCCGGTGACCACAGTCTCGCCTTCTTTAACAGGCATGTTCGTGACGATGCCGTCAAAGGGGGCGATAGCGATGGTCTTCTCGAGCATGTCCTGATTGGCGCGGAGAGTTGCGACCTGAGTCTGCAGGTGACCGCGCGCGGATTCGGTCTGCGCCTTCGCCTGATTGAGCTGCGCCTGCATCTGCGCGACCGTTGCGACGTCAGTGTCGTATGCGGCCTTCTTGCTGTCGAAATCCTGTCGGGCCATGATGCCCGCTTTGAAAAGGCTTTGCGCACGATCCCAATCGAGCTTCTTTTGTTCGAGGTCCGCTTTGGCGCGCTCCACGTTTGCTTCGGCAGTCTTCTCAGCGGCGATGTAGGAATTGATGTCGGTCTTAGCTGCTGAAATGGCGGCTTCCTGCCCGGCAACGTTGGCCCTCTGCTGGACGTTTTCGATCGTCGCGACAGTCTGGCCCTTCTTGACCGAGTCACCCTCTTTTACGTAAAAGTGCGTCACCCGGCCCATGACATTGGCGCCCACGTTGACGTACGTAGTCGGCTTGATCTGGCCAGTGCCGCTAACGACGGTCGCCAGGTCCTGCTTGTGAACCTTGGCGGTAAGGACCTTGGTGTAGCCCGACTGCTGTTTGTAAACAAAGACGGCAACCAAAACGACAGCAACGATGACTGCAGCGGCGATCAGGAGAATCTTTTTCATGTGTCGATAAAACTCCGGGAGTTTCCACTTAATTCTACGCAGAACCTTCGTGCACGGTTCCCATCCATGAAGATTTCACAGCAATTGTGAACCATGGAGGGATCAAGTTGTGGCGATCCGATTTTGTTCAAACCGCCGTTCGGGCGCTGCTGACGGCTCCGTGGGACCAGGCCAGGAGAACGACAGCTGATTTGCAGGAAGATTGCGTTCTTTGAAATGACGTAGGAGGGGTGGCATTTGTCTCAGGAAAACACGGACTTTAGCCCGAAAAATTGACTGGCGGGGTGACATTCTGGCTTCGGCGGCGTCGAATCGCCAGCGACTAAGCCGTCATGCCTTGCCGGTCAATCACCCGAACCGTAGAATAGAGCCACCGTAGGAGCATCTTGACGCAATGAATTTCAGTGGCCGTTTGTTTCTAATTGTCGCACTTGGGTGCGGCCTAACCCTGCTTCCCGCCCCCAAAAGCTTCGCCCAACAGACTGAGGATCCAGCGCTTAAGGCGCGTCCGGCGGAAGGGCAGGAGAGTGGCTCGCCCGATGAACCGGACCCCCTGAAGCGCAAGCGCTCGGACTCCGCCGAATTCAAAGCGCAAAAGGAACTGAGGCAGGAACTCCACGGTGCGTTCAAGACGTGGCTCGATCAGGACGTCTCCTACATCATTTCCGACGAAGAGCGGAAGGCATTCAAGAGCCTGGGCAACGACGAAGAGCGCGAAGCATTCATCGAGCAGTTTTGGCTGAGGCGCAATCCCAATCCCGACAGCCCCGACAATGAATTCCGCGAAGAGCACTACCGCAGGATTCAGTACGCCAACGATCACTATGCGGCCGGCAAGCCCGGCTGGAAGACCGACCGTGGGCATATCTACATCTCCTTCGGACCTCCGGACTCAACCGAATCGCACCCTTCCGGCGGTTCGTATAACCGCCCACTGGACGAAGGCGGCGGCGAGACAGCCACTTTCCCGTTCGAAACCTGGCACTACCGCTACCTGGAGGGTGTCGGCGACAACATCGATATCGAGTTTGTGGACACATGCCAGTGCGGCGACTACCACTTCACGATCGATCGCGGCGAAAAGGACGCACTCGCAAAGGTTCCCGGTGCCGGCTTGACGCAGTGGGAATCGATCGGCATGGCCAAGAAAGCCGACCGGTTCAAGGGCGGAATGGAAAGCCTGGGTACAGGACCACTGGAGAGCTCGAACCAGTCGAAGCAGTTTGATCGCATTGAGATGGCGGCGAAGCTCTTCGCGCCCCCGCCGATCAAGTTCCACGATCTCGAGAGCGCCATCAGCGAGCACAAGATCCTGGGTGGATCGATTTTCCCGTTCGATGTCCGGACCGATTTCGTGAAGGTGACATCCAGTACTGTCTTGGTTCCTATCACCCTTCAGATCAAGAACCGGGACGTCACCTTCGTGACCAAAGACGGGGTCGCCAAGGGAGTAGTCAACATTCTCGGCAAAGTAACGACGCTGACCCACAAGACGGTGCAGACCTTCGAGGACACGGTTTCAGTTGAGCAGCCAGCGGAGCTACTTCAGTCTTCTTTGGACCGTAAGTCCATATACTGGAAGGCCGTACCGCTACTTCCTGGGCTCTACCGGTTGGACGTCGCAATCAAGGATGTGAACAACCCTGACCACATCGGAATCTATGGCCGAAGCCTGGAAGTGCCCACCTATCACGATGAAAAACTAGGCACTTCGTCGTTGATCCTGTCCGACAAGATGTATCCGGTCAGTTCGCACGACATCGGCCAGGGCAACTGCGTCATTGGAAACATTCACGTCTGCCCGCGCGTGACCTCCAACGCGGCAACGCCAGTGAACTATAAACGCAACCAGGAGTTGAACTTCTGGATGCAGGTCTATAACCTTGGCATCAACGATCAGACCAAGGCCAACGAAGCGAAGGTTACCTATCAGATTATCGACACGGCGACCAACACCGTCGTGTTCGAGAAAGAACAGGATTCAAAGGACTTTGGCGAGCATAGCGACCAGCTTACGGTGCAGAAGACCATGCCGATCGCTGGCCTGCAACCGGGCAAGTACAAGGTGACGATTAAGGTAAACGACGAAATCTCAAAACAAGAGATTGCGCGATCGGCACCTTTTGTCGTGGAATAGTACGTACAGTTCCGCATGACGGGTTAACCGGCAAAAGACCGGAGACTCGCGGAGCTCGGATTGATTCCCAGGACTTAGCCAGGACGCCGCCGGGTCACCAACGTTATTTGATGATTCGAAGGCTCCAACTCGTCTCGATGCTCGCGCTGATCGCGGTTGCGATCGCGCCTGCTTTCGGCTCGTCGAATGGGACGATCTCCGGCGTTGTCCGCGATTCTTCGGGCATTCCGCAGATGGGTGCAGCAGTCGAGCTTCTGAGACCCGACATGACGGTGGTTGCAACCGTCTTCACCAACAGCAAAGGTTCCTACTCATTTTCGAACGTGCTCCCCGGCCACTACGCTGTGAAGGCCATGGGGACTTCGTTCCTTCCCTCCCTGCGCGAGAACGTAAGAGTTCGCACGGTAGCGGTGGTGAACCTGACGCTGAACACACTCTACGAAGTGATGCAGTGGCTGCCCGCGGAGTCGAAAGCGACAAACGCGAACAAGGACGACTGGGAGTGGACGCTCCGTTCCGCTGCCAACCGGCCACTGTTGCGCTGGCTTGAAGACGGTCCACTGGTGGTTGTGTCAGACCGTTCAGGCGCCAGGCCAAAGTTGAAAGCTCGGCTGATGGCGACCGGACAGGAAGGCACCTTCGGAGAAAGTGGCGAGCGCTTTACCGCCAGCGTAGAAGAAACTCCCTCGAACAGCCGCGAGCTGCTGGCGCGCGTGGACTTTGCCCCGAACTCCAACGAGGGCATGGAGTCCATGCTGGGTTTCCGGCAGGATCTGGGATTTGCGGGCGCAGTCGAATCTCTTGCGGCTATCTCGATCCACCCTGTCGTGGAGGGCCCCGAAGGCTCAGGTCTCGACGAGGCCATGATGCGCAGTGTCCAGACGATGAATCTCGGCGATGAATTTGAAGTAGAAGCTGGGGCGCAGCAGGTGATGGCCAAATTCAGCCAGAACTCGCCAAATACGATATTGGCGGCCCTTCCGTTTGCGACCGTAGCGTGGCATGGACCGAAATCCACCGTTAGCTATCGGATGGCGAGCGCCATTCCCTCCATGGAAGGGGATGAGTCGCAACCGAGGTACTTCCTTCCGCGCGTCGCGATGCACGATGGACAGCTCACGATGGAACGCGGACTGCACCAGGAGATCTCCTGGGAGCGGCGGACGGATGCGTCGGGAGTTTCGTTCGTTGTGTTTTCCGATCGCATCGAGAACCCCGTGATTGAAGCGAGCGGTCGCGCATCTGCCGGAGACAGCGTGCTGCGTGATCCGCGAAGCGGCCTCATTCGTGGAGCAGGCCAGGGTTTCTCAAGCGCCGGCGTGGTGGCTACGGTCGATCACCGGATGGCGGGCGGAAACCGGATTCAGCTAGCATATGCCAATGGAAATGCGATGGTGATGCCGGCGGCCGTGCGTTCAACCGGGTTGAACCAGATATTTGCCGCAGCCCGGCCGCGGCGCGCGCAGATGTACGCCATCTCTCTCTCGGGAACGCTGGAGGGAACAGGCACGAAATGGCGCGCGAGCTATCGCTGGCAGCCTGCGGATACAGTCACGGCGATCGCTCCATATTCGATCGGTGCAATCGAGCCTTACTTCAATCTGCACTTCCGTCAGCCGATCGCTGCGCATAGCGGCGGGGTGAACGTCGAGGCGCTCCTGAACGTCAGCAACCTGCTCGCGGAAGGCTATCGGCCCTACCTCACCAACTCCGGCACCGTAGTCTTCGCGCAGGACCAGCGCGGCATCGGCGCCGGCGTCGCATTTACGTTCTGAATGGAGTCTTAGCATCTCGGACGAGGCCCGCATCCGATAGCGACCTGCTCCTTCAAAAGGCAGAAAATCTCCTGCTGCTGCAGAAAGAGTTCTTGGGGTGCACACCATTAGTTCGACATGCACCCCATTGTCCTAGTTCCGCGTACGAATGAAGCCGTGAACCACAGAACTTGCGTCCTCGTAGAAGCCAGCAATCACACCTAGGTCGTTGATCTCTCTTGGAAACGTTCCAGAGCCGCTGGCACCCGGCACATCGAAGACATCAAAGTTGCCATTAGCCCGGCGCAGAAAGCCGTGGCTCTTGCCGTCTGCGGTGACGTAGAACCCGGCAATCTCGCCCCAGAAGTTGATAGATTCGGCTTGCGTTCCGGTGGAACCCTGAGGATCAAAAGTCACGATACTCCCGCTGGGCTGCCGCAGGAAGCCATATTGCAAGCCGCTCGAGTCTTTGAAGTAGCCAACAATCTGACCGAAGAGATTGATGGATTGGGGTCGCGTTACAGTCGAGGTTGGCGGATCAAATAGAACGATCGTCCCATTGGGCTGCCGCAGAAAGCCACGATCGGGGAATGGGGCTCTGGACATTCCGGTGATCTGAGCGAACAGGTTGATTGCTCTTGGTGACGTAACCAGGTTTCCCGGAGCGGCTGTGAAGTCAATGGTGATTCCATCCTTCTGGCGCAAGAAGCCGCTGTAAGAGGTGTTGCCGAAGACTCCAGTAATTTGCCCGAGCGCATTGATTCCGAACGCTCCCGTGCCGTCAATGCAGCGGTAGTCGTCGCACAGGAGCGGTGAATTGAGTACCGCCGCCTGGCTCATCAGCATAGGAGCGGACGGTGACGGTGCGCCTCCGAACCTGATCACTGTGCCATCCTTGTGGCGCAGGAAACCACACGAAGTGATCGGATAGGGATCCAGACATGTGCCGACTACCTCTCCAGTCAGACTGATATCGCTAACCCACGATCGCAGTTCAACCGTCTGCGTGCCCTCGACCGCTGTCGGAACGAATGTCTTGAAGGTCCCATCACGTTCGCGGATAAAGCCCTTTTGCTCGACCTGAGGTGATACGGCCGAACCGTCAATGTAGGTTCCGGCGATCTGTCCGCTCAGGTTGATGGTGACCGCGAAAGTCGCGGTGGAGTTGGGTGGATCAAAGGTGGTGATTGTTTGAGCATGGGCGAAAACGGCGGCGCTCAAAGTCGCAAGGACAAGAAGTGTCGGGAGAGGCTTACATATCCGTTGCATTGGCATTGCTCCTTTGGCTTGAGCCTTGCCGAAGACCGGCTGTCAATCTCAGGAGTTCGGAAGGCTAGCCCGCGTTCTGGGAAAGCAGCACGAATGTAGCGCCAAGCCCGAGGGGCGTCAAGAAAATCTGTAGCTCCTCGGCCCCGGCGAGAATTTGATCGAATTGAGTTTTTTCGGGCGCAATACCTACGGCAACCGAAAATCTATTTCCGAGTGCGGACAAACTCGTGCACTAGAAGATTTGTGTCCATGTAGTAGCCCACGATGATTCCAAGATCGTTGATCTCTTTTGCAAACGTTCCATCCGCACTGGCCCCTGGTACGTCGAAGGTTATGATGTTGCCGTTTGGTTCGCGCAAAAAGCCATGATTGACGCCGAATGACGTGGTGTAGGAGCCGGTAATCTCTCCCCAGAAATTGATCGATTGGGGCTCGGTCCCTGTGGACCCTGGAGGATCGAACGTGACGAACTTTCCATTCGGCTGCCGGAGGAATCCATGCTCGACGTTGTTCGAGTCCATGAAGTAGCCCGTTATCTGACTGAACAGGTTGATCGATCGAGGCCGAGTAGTGGTCGAGTTCGGCGGGTCAAAGGAAATAAACGTGCCATTGCGCTGCCGTAGGAAACCGTGATCCGGTGTGGGCGCCTTAAAATATCCGGTGATCTGCCCAAACACGTTGATTGAGCTGGGGAAAGTAGCCAGGCTTCCGGTCGAAGGGGAGAAGAAGGTCATGCTCCCGTCAGGTTGTCGCAAATAGCCGACGTAGGAAGACCCGCCATTTGCTCCAGTGATTTGCCCAATCGCATTGATGGCCGCGGCTCCGCTGCCATCAATGCACTCATCACATGGAAGGGGCGACCTCAGGATCGCTGCCGGGTCTGGCGCAGAACCAACGGTTCCGGGGCCTTTGAAAACGACTACGGAGCCATCCTTATGGCGCACGAAACTGGAGGATGTAATCGTCCAACCATCCGGAACGGTGCCCACCACATCGCCTTCCAGATTGATGTCGTTGACGCGGGGTGGCAATCGGAACGTTCGCTCGCCAAAAGTGACTTCCGGCTGAAACGTAGTAAAGGTTCCATCGCGCTCGCGGATGAAGCCCGTCTGCGCGGTTACAGGAGACAAAACCGAACCGTCTATGTAGGTTCCGGCGATTTGCCCATTCAGATTAATACCGAATGCGAAGGTCCCGGTGGAGTTTGGTGGGTCAAAGGAAGTTATCGTCTGAGCGCTGGAATTGCTGGTGCGCGGAGTGAAGATCAGGAATGCGAGAAGTGAAAGAAACAAAGCAGAAGGAGATGCGCTCTTCATGGCATGGCTCCATAAGCTCATGCCCTCTGAGAAGACTGAGGATAGTCTGAGGACTTCCAGCAGGCGAGCCCTTGTCTAGGGGGAAGCAGAACGAACGTAGCGCCGAGCCCCTGGCTCGTCAAGCACTTGGTAAGATATGGTGACTGAACTCACAAGTCGGTACATTGAGCTACCTAGGCTAAGCAACTCACTGCCTCGGAATTCACAAGATGTTGCCAATCAGATGGTGGACGCGGAAGGAATCGAACCTTCAACCTGTCGGTTAAGAGCCGAATGCTCTGCCAGTTGAGCTACGCGTCCAGAGGAATGAACCGTTGTGCGGAGGGAATTGCTGCACAGCGTAGAGCGGCGAAACATCACTGCCGATCCTTGAAAAGGATAACACAGGGTTAGTATCCGTTCCAGCAAGGGGCGGCCCTCCGCGCTGTGTGAATTTCGAGGGAGAAAAGTATGGATCCTGCCCCCGAAGCGCGCGACGGGTGAGGCTCAGGACCTAATTGGCAAGCTTCCGCGTGGAGATCGCCGCGGCTTCGTCAACTGTGCCGGTCATCGGGAAAAGGTGATCGACCTTGGTCATCTGGAAGAGTTGCAGGACGCGGGGCGTGACGCCGGCAGCCACGAACTGGACACCTTTGTTCTGGCAGCGGACAAAGTGGCCGATGATCAGGCCGAGACCGCAGGAGTCCATGTACGGAACTTCACTGAGGTCGAAGATGTTTACCTGAGCCGGATCCCGCGGCGTTGGCTCCGACTCGAACAGAGCCTTGAGGGCCGCCGGGGTAAGCGCCGCATACATATCCCGAGCGGTGAAGGGACCGGAAAAGCGGAAGACCAGAGAACTCAGAACCTGCCCTTGAGAGCGTTCGATGTGGAAACTGGAGCCTTTCCAGATTTGAGCCGGTGCAGTGGACATTTGATCTCCGCGTTCCCGCCAGGGAATGATTAGGCGGGCTGAAGGTGCAGTTGGTTCGGTGATTCCCCGTGAAACGGATTGTCACCGCTCGACGCCCCGGAAGGCAAGGCGAAAAAATCGAGTCACAACGCGGTACTGGTGTCACCTGTGTGACTCAGATTACATACACACGTAGTGTCATCTTGTGTAGACTCTACCTAATCAATCAACAGTCGAACGCTTTGCGAAGAATGCGAACGATAATTCTTGCGTGCGCAGGGGCAGTTCTGTTGTTTTTTCGCGACCGTCGTGATGAGACGGATGCTGGAGTTGTGCCTTGGGCATGTTGTATTTGTCGCCTGCATATCTGTCTCGATTCACGAGACTTCGCCGAAAGCCCTTCGTTGCGCGTCCCTGTGAGTCAACACCGCAGGAAGCACCAGCTCAGCGTCGGCCGCGACAGACGCGCGCCCTCACCACATGTTTATTGCTGATCGGGCTGCTGGCGTCAGCCACCTCGGCGTTTTCGGCAACCAACTACTACGTCAACAACCGCCCTGACTCGAACTGCACCGACAGCGGTCCGCACAGCGTCGCACACCCCTGGTGCACATTCTCGCCGGTAAACAAGATCAAGACATTTGCCCCAGGAGATCAGATCCTTCTCGCACGCGGAGGCTCGTGGAATCAGCAGATGACGCTTGCCGGGCATGGGTCCCCGAGCGAGCCCATCACCTTGGGCGCATACGGGCAGGGTGCCGATCCCAAGATCCTTCGCAACCAGGCGAGCGGCGACATCTGCGTCCTGCTTATGGATGCGAGCTACTGGGACATCTCCGATCTTGAGGTTGGACGCGCCAGCGTCGGGATCCTGCTGCACTACACGCAGCTGTTCAACAATGGCATCGACATCAGCCACATCTACGCTCACGACAACAAGGGTATCTGGGCGGGATATTCGCCGGAGTATCCGGCTCAGCGGAAGGTGAAAGATCCATTTGCGGCCAGCCTCAACATCAACCTTTCATCGGGAATCCTCTTCAATATTGCTTCCTACCTCACTTTTTCTGCGTCGCAGTACGTGCTGAAGGGCGTGACCGTGAGCGACGTGCGCGGCGCGAATAACGTCGACAGCCTGGCATTCGACGCGGAGAGAACGACGATCGAGGGCCAGGATGGGCACAACGCATTTCAAGATGTGGTGATGAACGGCCTGGTTTTTGCCAGCGATAACGGGCACCAGGGGGAAGCCTATCAGCGCGCGGGATTGGGGTGCAGCGATGCGCTCCGGCTGCTCGGCATGACAAACGTTACGCTGATGAATTCTGTGCTGCTGGACGAAGCCGGATGCCGCACGCCGACAGGTACTGCGGCATTGATGCTGGGCCGCGTGAGCAAAGTCAGGATCGTGAACAACATCTTCTTCGGAGTGCCGCATTCGGGTAGCCCCGATGAAACTGCCATCGACTTCGAATGGTCAGAGAGCGAAGTGGAGCTGCATGCAAATCTCTTCGCGGGCAACGCGGGTCCGGCGGTTGAAATCTTGAATATCCACCCCGGCGACCATACCAATGCCTTCGATTTCTGCGGCAACACCTTCGCTGACAATGCGCACTCGCATCGTCCCGGCGCAGCATCTGTATGGCAAGACAACAACGGACGGAACTACGGTACGCCATCGGGAAAAATACGGAACAATCTTGTCTTCGAGAAGCACGGACCATTTCTAGCCGGCAAGAACATCGCCATGATCTCGAATGTGAATCAGCACGAGACAGCGCTCGGTCCGAACTATGCGGCTGAACTCTTCAGTTCGACACAGGGCAAGAACCAGTGGCGTTACCAGTACGAGGGGTCCGATTCGACGTGGATTGACCTTCCGCATTACTCAGAGGCCATCGGAAATGGCGCATGGATGCGCAGTGAGACACAATTTGTGAGCGCCTTCGATCTGCAGCCGGCAAGCTGTTCGGGCAGTTGCACAGCGGGCGGCGTTGCGAGAGCGTGGGTTGCTCCGCGTGCGGGAACGATCAGCATCCGGGGGCGCGTTCTGAAGTCGGATAGTCACGGCGGGAATGGCGTCAACGCGAACATCAACCTTGTTTCATCGCGTGGCGTCGCGCAGATTTGGCCCTCAGCCGGCGGCAGAAAAGCGATCGCCGGATCCGACGACGCCGGCTTTGGTACGGATGTAGATTCCATTCAGGTGGCGCAGGGCGATGTCATCCGCTTCGAAGTTCACGCAAACGGCGACAATGCACACGACGTCGTGAGCTGGACTCCTTCGATTGGGTACGTCGACCAAGGGCAGTGAGCCGAGGCCCCTCTAAGTAGGCCGCATCAATCAACTCGCAGAGCGTACACGGGATTTACATTTGCCGCACGACGCGCCGGCAGATAGCTGGCGACCGCAGCCGCCACGCACAAGACAAGCGGCATCGTCAGGTAAGTCAGCGGGTCGAGCGGACTGATTCCGAAGAGCAGAGATTTCATCGACTGCGTGACAGCAGCAGCGCTGATCAATCCGATGACTACTCCGGCCGCGGTAAGCGCCATAGCTGAGCGGACGAACATCCACTTCAATTCCGATTTCTGCGCACCGAGAGCGAGGCGGATTCCGATCTCGCGGGTTCGCTGCGAGACGGCGTAAGAAATGACGCCGTAGATGCCAATAATTCCGAGCAGCAGAGCCATGCTGCCGGCAATGGCAAGCATCGTGAGCGTGAAGGAAGTTCGCGCCATCGATTTGGAGTAGATGACCTCCATGGTCCCGGGCGCGGCCACGGGCAGGTTCGCATTCACAGACCAGACCGCGCGTTGAATGTCAGAGACCAGCGCCTCAGTCCCTGCACGATTGCTGCGCACCGCAAATGTGACTGCCCGCAGACCGTCAATGGTCGGCTTCTGCGTGTAAGGGCTGTTGTACATCGCCGGCCAGTAGATGATCTCCGGCGTCTTTTCATCCACGCCGTTGTGGCGAACGTCTTGCGCTACACCAACAATGATCTGCCACGGCATCTTGGAGAACTGGCGGATTCGTTTTCCGACGGCGGCTTGCGGAGAGCCCCAGTTTTCACGCGCAAAATTCTCAGAGACGATAATGTTGTTGCGCAGACCATAAGCATCGTCCCATGTGTATTCACGTCCAGCCACGATCTGCGTACCCATGGTTTTGAAGAAGCCGGGCGAAACATAGTTGAAAAGACGCAAGGGTGGCTCGCCGCCGGCATATACCTTTCCCTCAGCAGCCATTTCGTCCCAGTTCGGATCGATGCCCTCCATCGGCGCAGCGCCCGCAAAGGCTGCGGACTGCACGCCGGGAACTGCGGCAATTTTGTCGGATATCTCGTTCAAAAGATGCGTGACCTGAATCTGATCTGCGACCAGAAGTTCTGGGACGGAGATTCGAACCGTCTCCGTGCGCGCCGGGTCGCTGAATCCCGGATCGACGCTGCGCAATGCCGCGAAAGTGCGAATCATCAGCAGCGCACTCACGAGAAGCACCAGGGCCATCGCCACCTGCGCAACTACAAGAATGTTGCGCGAGCGATGACGCGCGCGGCTGTCGCTTGCCGTACGTTTGCTACCCGAGAGGGCAGCGATGGCGCGAATCGTTGAGTACTTCATCGCGGGGATGGACCCAAAAAACAGCCCGGAGAAGATGGAAAGAACCAGGGCAAAAAGCAGCGAGCCTCCATCAAGCGTGACTTCACTCAGACGCGGCAGATTCGCTGGACCAAATGCTACCAGGAACTTGAGGCCGCCGAACGCAACTCCCAGAGCAAACAGGCCGCCCATCATCCCCAGCGCTATGCTCTCAACCAGCAACTCACGGGCGATGCGTCCGCGCCCGGCTCCAAGGGCAGCGCGCACAGCAAGCTCGTTCTGTCGGGAGTCGGCGCGTACGAGCAGCAGGTTGGCGATGTTGACGCATGCGATGAGCATCACAAGGCCAACCGTGGCCATCACGACCCAGAGGACGCCGGTGATGCTGCCAACGACCTGTTGCTTGAGAGGATGAAAATCAGGCGAGATTCTCCAGACGCGGTAGTAGAACGGATTGCTGCCCGGGCCATTTCGGAAGCTGTGCATCCAGGTCTCGATGAGGCGGGAGACGTCGGCATTCGCTTGCGAAATGGAAACACCGGGCTTGAGCCGCGCAATGCCGTTGTAGCCAAATCCCGCAAGGATGGCGGTAGAGCGGTCGAACTGCAACGGCACCAGGAGATCGAAGTCGTTGTCGACGACGCGGAAGCCGCGCGGCATTACGCCGACAATCTCACGGGACTGAGAGTCGAGCTGGAGGCTGCGGCCGATCACACTCTTATCGCCGCCGAAACGTCGCTGCCAATAGCCGTAGCTGAGCATGACGCGCTTCGAGCCGCGAGGATCCTGGTCAACAGGCGAGAGCCAGCGGCCAAGCGCAGGCGGAACGTTGAGAGTTTCGAGAAGTCCGTTGCTGATAAGGATGGCATGGACTTCTTCCGGTTGAGCGATTCCTGTCACATTGGCAGTGTTCTGAACCCAGACTCCGAGCGACTCGAAGGATTGATTGTGTTCAGAGAACGTGAAGAACATCGACTCGGAGAGGCGCAGACCGCTCTCGAAATTCGCCAGCCCCGCGGCGCCCGGTGCATTCAACCACAGCGCGACGAGCCGGCCAGAGTCGGGATAGGGGAGCGGCTTCAACAAAACACCGTTGATGACGCTGAAGACCGCGGTGTTTGCGCCGATGCCAATGGCAAGCGTCAACAGGACAGTGATGGCAAACCCGGGCGACTTGCGAAGCCGGCGCAGTGTGAACTTGAGATCGGCCATCAGAGATTCGAGGGCGGGCCACTGCCATTGCTCCCGGCTCCGCTGCTGAAGGAGGCTGACGTTCCCGAATTCGCGGCGAGCCGCCTGCTCGGCCTGTTTGCGCGGCATGCCTTCCGCCTCAAGCTCGTCTGCGCGCTCCTGGATGTGCTCCTCGATGGAGACGTCGATGTCGGTATAGCGGCGGGTGCGTCCGAAGAGGCGGGGAAGCGGGTTCATCTAGGTCTCCTGTTGCGTCGAAGCTTCTTTCTACGGAGCCATATTTGACTTCTGTCAGGACTGCGAAAAGGCGAGCACGCGAGTGATGCCATCGAACATCTTGCCGAAGCTGGAGAGTTCCTTCTCCAGGTGCCGGATGCCGGAGTCGGTAACGCGGTAGATGCGCGTGGGGCGTCCCTTCGCGGAGAGCCCTTCTTTGGAGTCGAGCAAGCCCTCGCGAAGCATGCGTTGAAGCGCAGGGTAGAGAGAGCCCTCTTCAATCTGTAGGAGCTCGTCTGAAACCTGCTTGATGTGCTTCACCAGCGCGTAGCCATGCATCGGCTTGTGGCGAAGCGACTGCAGAATCATGATTTCGAGGGCGCCGGGGAATAGGTCGCGGTTGTCGGAGTTCCTGGCCATGAAGGGATCGTAGCTCTGGATAGCTATTTTGTAAATAGGTATATGAAATAGAGGGATGAGCGGCGAAGCTGGGCAGTAGTGTGGAACTGTCCTGAGAAGGTCTCGTTAGCCGGGAAGTTCGTTGAAGCCGCGTCCGCTGAAGATCATCGGGATGCACCGCTCCACCCGTGCCTCTCGACTCTTTGCCTGTTTCGCGGTCGAGATATGGAAGATGTAGGACTTCCGTCGGCCCGGCGTCAGTGCTTCAAAAGCCGCTCGTAGCATCGGATCGGAATCGAGCCTGCTCTGCAATTCCTGCGGGACCGGGAACTCGGACGGTTTCTTGAGTTTTACCTTTTTGCCGGATTCTTCCAGTTCGATGGCTTCGTAGAGATAGCTCGTCAGGGTGGACTGAACAGCTGCGATCTCTTTCATCGAAGTGAACTTGATCCAGCGCCCCGCCTGCGTGTGCTCTCCGATCCTCTGCAATATGTGCTTGGGATCCTTGAGCAGAGCGCCCTTGAAGAATGAGAATGCGCACGACTCCTTCAGGGGAATGATGATGGCGACATTCTTCTTCTGAAAGGTGAAACAGGATTTGCCCCACTTCAGCTCTTCGGTGAGGTCGCAGTCCAAAGCAATCTTGCGGAGCTTGTCAGTTTCCTTCTGCCACTTCTTCGCAAAGGGGACTTTCATGCATACAGATTAATCGCGAGTTGCAGCGAGTGCGCCGTTTTTGGCTGCGGTTTCCGGCAAGCTGGTGGTACATTTCTCAGGATGCGCATTCTCCTTGCAGTTTGCCTTGCGCTCTTTTCTATGTCGGCGGCCAGCGCGCAAATGACCGTATCGTTTACTACCGATGATGGTGCTACGCTCTTCGGCGACGTATACGGAAGCGGAGAACGCGGAGTCGTGCTCGCTCATGGCGGACGGTTCAACAAGGAGAGCTGGAGAGCGCAGGCGCTCCAGCTGGAGGCCGCCGGCTTCCGGGTGCTGGCATTTGATTTTCGCGGCTACGGCAAGTCGAAAGGGCCTGGCGATTCGGCGCCAATGAGCGCGCCATTGCAACTCGATGTGCTCGCGGCGGTGCGCTATCTGCACAAAATTGGTGCGAAGCATGTTTCCATTGTTGGCGGCAGCATGGGCGGAGGAGCGGCAGGAGCAGCGTCGATAGCCTCGCAGCCGGGAGAGATCGATCGCGTGGTGTTCCTCGGCGCATACCCCGACGGCCCAGCCGAAAAGCTGAGATGCGCCTCGCTGTTTATCGTCGCAAAAGAGGATGCAAACGACGACGGGCCCCGTCTGCCGCATGTTCGCGATGCCTACGAGAAGGCTCCCCAGCCGAAGAAGCTGATTGTTCTGGAAGGTTCGGCACACGCGCAGTTCCTGTTTCAAACAGATCAGGCTGAGCGCGTGATGACGGAAATTCTCCAGTTCCTGTCGGCGAAATGATCTTCTAAAGATCTGTTCGCGCTCGGCCCCACTCATCTCGAGTCCGGATGCCTGTGACACTTCAAAAACTGTAACGACTGCGATCCCTGGATCGATTGCGATAGCTAGTCTCGTGCCATGTCGCACTCGACCTTCGCAAGACCAGCCAGTCCACTGATCGTGAATGATGTCCACTCGCAGTTGAACGAGACTCAGGTCGGAAAGATACTCAGGCCCAACACAGTCGCGGACTTACAGGCCGCGGTATGCGCGGCAAAAACTCAGAAATGCTCTCTCTCGATTACAGGCGGCCGCCATGCAATGGGAGGGCAGCAGTTCGGCAGCGGTCAGTACCTGCTCGATATGAGCGGACTCGATCAGGTCATCGGCTTCGATCAAGCCAGAGGTCTGATCGAAGTCGAGGCTGGAATGTTCTGGCCGAAACTGATGGATTCCTATCTGCGGCTTCAGGAACACGCTCCGGTCCAGTGGGGTTTTGCCCAGAAGCAGACAGGAGTCGATAACGTCAGCATTAGCGGCACGCTGGCAGCTAATGCGCACGGACGGGGGCTGACGATGCAGCCTTTCATCAGCAACATCGAGTCGTTCAAGATGGTCGATGCGGATGGCAAACTCGTGTCGTGCAGCCGTCAGGAGAATTCAGAATTGTTTCGCCTCGCGGTCGGAGGTTATGGCCTGTTCGGGATCGTCTCGTCGGTTAACCTTCAGCTCGTTCCGCGAAAGAAGATCCAGAGAGTCGTCGAAGTGCGCACGATTCAGGGCTTGATGAATGCTTTCGCTGAACGCATTCGTAATGGCTTTTCATATGGAGATTTCCAATTCGCTATCGATCCGGATTCGGACGATTTTCTGCATAAAGGTGTTTTTTCCTGTTATCGCGAAATCGACTCGCAGACGCCGATACGGGAGGACCAGAAGGCCCTGTCGGATGAAAGCTGGCGCAAGCTGCTCTATCTTGCTCATGTCGATAAGGCGCAAGCCTTCCGGTGCTACGCAGATCACTACCTTGCGACTCAGGGGCAGATCTACTGGTCAGACAGCCATCAGATGAGCATCTACCCTGAGTGCTATCACGCGGAGATCGATCAGAAGCAGCGCGCGTCCCCCAGAGCTACGGAGATGATTACGGAGATCAATGTTCCGCGAGCGGAGCTGGAGCCCTTCCTGGCTGAGGTGCGAGAGGACTTCCGCAGGAACAAGGTGAATCTGATCTATGGCACGATCCGGCTCATCGAGAAAGATGACGAGAGCTTCCTGCCATGGGCGAAGCAGCCGTATGCATGCACCATCTTCAATCTGCACACGGTCCATACTCCGGAAGGGATTGAGCACTCAGCGGAGGCGTTTCGCAGATTGATTGATATGGCTGCGAAGCGCAATGGAACTTACTATCTCACCTATCACCGATTCGCCCGACGCGATCAGTTACTGGCTTGCTATCCAAACTTTGAGGAGTTTCTGGCGTTGAAGCGCAAGTACGATCCAGCGGAGCTGTTTCAAAGCGACTGGTACCGGCACTACCGCCAAATGTTTTCAGTGGCTCTGTGATGTTCTGATGCGGCTAGCGAGATACGCCACTGGCGTTGTCCGGAGCAGGAGGAGAACCGGGGCTCCAGAAAATCAGGGTGAGGAGTGCGCATGCAAAAAGAATGCCAACCAGTTTGGTCGAGCTTCCAAGCAGGTGCAGAACCAGCGCAAAGAGCGCGCAGGATTCAATCATCGCCAGGCTGAAGATATTTGCCGCGAACCATTGGCCTGTTGGAGTGGATAGGCCTGCGCCTTTGGGTGTCACGACATTTCTTGCGGTGATCCTCGCGAAAAGTCGACGCCCATTCAGCCCCAGCACAAGATTTATTAGCGCGAGCACAATGATCGCAAGTTCGATGGCCTTGTGAGGAGGATGCTGTGCCTTTGAGGGAATCTTGGTTGCGACGACGATGAAGAGGAGGAACGAGACAAGAAATGAGTACTTCAGAGTGCTCATCACGCGTTGCTGATCTGTCACAAGGTCCTCCTTTCCAATCCATCACCGAATCAGAATCATCTCTCCACCGCAGCTCACTTGCCTCCACCCTTCTGCTCCGCAATCCACTCAGTCGTTCGCTCATCCAGAACGTCGAGCGGCATCGCACCGGAGCCGAGTATCTGGTCGTGGAAGGCGCGGATGTCGAATTTCTCGCCAAGTTCTCTCTTGGCTTGATCGCGAAGTTTCAGAATTTCGAGCTGGCCGATCTTATAAGCCAGAGCCTGGCCCGGCCATGCGATATAGCGATCAACCTCCGCCTGAATGCTGGTCTCGTCGATGGTGGAGTGATCGTGGAAGAAATCGACCATCTGCTGCCGCGTCCAGTGCTTTGAGTGAACGCCGGTATCGACGACGAGACGGATAGCGCGCCAGATGTCGGCTTGCAGACGGCCATAGTCGGAATAGGGGTCTTTGTAGAAGCCCACGTCTTTGCCGAGTCGCTCAGAGTAAAGTCCCCATCCCTCGGCGAAAGCGGAATAGCCGCCGAATTTGCGGAAATCGGGCACACCCTGAAGCTCGCGCGAGATAGAGATCTGGAGATGATGGCCGGGCAGGCCCTCGTGATATGCGACGGACTCTACCTGGTAGAGATCGCGATCGGTTGCGTTGTAGGTATCGATGAAGAGGCGGCCGGGCCGCGTGCCGTCGGGAGTGCCGGCTTCATAGTATGCGGGAGCTGACGTCTTCTCGAGGTAGGCGGGAACAGGGACCACTTCGAATGGTGACTTGGGCAGGTGGCCGAAAAGCTCAGGCAATTTTGTCTGCATTGGGCCGAGATAGCTGCGATAGGTGTCGAGCAGTTGCTCTCGGGAGGTGGCTTTCAACTTCAGATTCGCCTTGAGGCTGGCGCGAAAACTCTTCAGGTCCTGGAAGCCGAGTTTCTGCGCGATGGCGAGCATCTCGGCTTCGTCTTTCTTCACTTCTTCGAGGCCGATCTGGTGAATCTGATCTGCGGTGAGATTGGTGGTGGTGCTCTCCCGGATTCGGAAACGATAATAGCGGTCGCCGTCAGGAATGGACGAGATACCGGGTTCGGTGCGACCTGCGGGAATGTACGCGACTTCAAGGAAGCGAGCGAAGCGCTGATAGGCCGGAAGAACCTGCTTCGAAATGGCTGCAAGCGTGTCGGCCTTGATCCGAGCCTGCTCCGTGGCTGAAATCGAGCCCGGAAACTTCTTCAGAGGAAGCGCGAGAGGCGAGTCTTCCGGTTTCTGATTTGCGAGCTGCTTGACCTGTTCGAGGGTCTTCTCAAGAAGGTACTTGGGAGGAACTCGCTTGTCGTCGATTCCGACCGACATATTCGAAGTGACCTGATCGAAGGCATGGGGAATTGCGCGCAGGCGTGCGATCCAGTCGTCGTAGTCTTTCGCAGTCGCAAAGCTGAGCTGCGCGACGAGTTGCGGATACCGGGAGTAGATGCCGCCCATCTGGTTGACGGGCATCTCCCAGGACTTGAACTCGGCGCCCTCCTGGTCTTCGGTCAGGTAATGGATCAGGAGTTCGCGGCTTACCTGATCCTGAGCGGGGAGACCGGCGGGGTCGATCGCAGCGAGCTTGAGAAGCATGTCCTGCTCGACGGCGAGCCAGTCATTGAGTGCCTTTACGGAGTAGTCCGCGATCTGGTCGTTGTAGCGCTTATCGCCAAGGCTCGACGCAAATTCCGGCTGCCGCTTGAGGGTCTCCTCCCAGTAATCGTGAAAGATGGCATGAAGCGACTTGGCGCGGTCTTCCGTCGATGCCGGGGCAACGCTGGAGCCGTTGGTCTGGGCGGGTAAGTACGTAGATAGAGGCAGAAGAGAGGCGGCAAACAGCAGGGCAGAGCGAGTCAACCCGGCGGGTCCTTGAGAGTGGCTTGGGAAAATGCTCATCGGCTTGAGTTTAGAGCAAGGGGGTAGTGGACGGTCCAGCTCTGGTAGCTTCAGGCCGAGAGCGAAAAGCGCTTGTCGAGGAGGCGATAGAGAGTTGACCTGCTGATGCCGAGTTGGCGTGCGGTTCTCAGCTTGTTTCCCTGGTTCAGATTGAGTACGCGCAAAATGTGGTTGTGGATGACGGCGTCGAGGTCAAGCAGTTCTTGTGCGCCGAAGGAAGGAGGAGCCGCCGCGCGAGTGGCAGGTATGGCCAGGTCCTCAGCCCGAACGATGCCGCTGGAGCACTCAATGACGGCGGATTCGAGAGTGCCGGAAAGCTCACGGAGATTCCCGGGCCAATCATGTTCGAGAAGTTGTGCAACCGCTCCCGACGTGAGTACCGCGGGAAGCATATGGTAGCGGGTGAAGATGCGTTCGAGAAACAGCTTTGCAAGCGGAACGATGTCCTCTTTGCGCTCCCGGAGGGGCGGCAAGGCCAGACGGACTGTCGTGAGACGGGAAGCGAGCTCGCTCAGAAACTGGCCGTTTCGCGCCAGCTCGCGTAGGTGCGATTCACATGAGGCGAGGATTACGAGCCGGTCGGGCCGACGAATGTCGAAGTCTTTAAGGATGCGGAGAAGCAAAGACTGCCCGGAGGAAGCGAGAAGGTCGACGCGATCGAGGAGCGTGAAGCCGGCGGGAGACTGCGAGTCGCCGTGAGAAATAAGCCATTCCCGCGCGTCGACCCGGTTGAATCCGCATTGGCGAATCTCTGGATGATGCGCTGCGTAACGATGGTAAAGAAGTCGCGCAAGCGTAGTCTTGCCCGAGCCGGGTTCTCCCTCGAGGGTGGCTATGCGAAGGTGGCGGCCGATGATGTTGACCTGATCGAGAAGCCGGCAGATGGCCGGGCTGACAGCGATGAACGCAGGTTCTGCGGTGCTGGATGATGAATCGTCTTCGATCGGCGGTTCCAGCGGCGTCGCGGCGAGCTTGAATGTGGACATGGCGGCGATCCTGTCCTGGGGCGGATCCCTGATTGAACCAGCCCTTTTCCGTTCATCGGCAGGATCGGTCGACACGTGAAACTCAACTGTCTAAGGGACTTGGAGCCACCCAACTGCCGAACCTGCGCGATCTGGCTGCGCCGCGGTCCTCATCGTATACTTGAATCATGTCGGTGGTTCGCAACATTGCGGCAATCGCGAAGGGCATGAGCATCACGTTTGGCGAGATGCTGCAGCCAACGCAGGTGGAGAACTATCCCGACGGCCCGGGCCCAATGCGGGGAGCAAAGTTCGAGGAGCGGTTCCGCGGGGCTCACGTCCTGCAACGGGACGAGAACGGGCTGGAAAAATGCGTAGCGTGCTTTCTGTGCGCCGCAGCCTGCCCGGCAAACTGCATCTACATCGAGGCCGCGGAAAACACCGAAGAGGTAAGGATTTCTTCCTCTGAGCGGTTCGCGAAGGTGTACAACATCGATTACAACCGCTGCATCTTCTGCGGATACTGTGTCGAAGCTTGTCCAACAGATGCGATTACGCATGGGCACGGATTTGAGATGGCCACGCTGAATGCGACGAACCTCGTGATGCGTAAGGAAGACATGCTGCTGCCGCTCAATGCGATTGCACAGGCAAAGTAGAGCCTGAGCCGGCTCGTCTCTCCGCTATTTGTTTGAAGATGCATAACTGACTCTCCAGCATGGGATTCTCGCAGTTCGCTGGCGCATCGAGACTTGTTGCGGCCTAAGCCCCTTACAATCATCAAATAGATATGACACCACCCCAACATCCCCTGCTCGAGATCCTGAAAAAGCGCATCGCCATTATCGACGGCGCGATGGGCACGACGATTCGCACTTACGGCATGACGGAAGCCGATATTCGCGGTGAGCGGTTCAAGGACTCGAAGAAGGACTTGCTCAACAATGGGGATCTGTTTACGCTGACGCAGCCAAAGATGATTGGCGATATCCACCGTCGGTTTCTCGAGGCCGGAGCGGACATCCTTGAGACAAACACCTTCGGTGCGACGACGATTTCCCAGAGCGAATTCTTCGTGGATGATCCGCGGGAGCATGGGGGACGGAAGGACCCGGACTTCTACCAGAAGGTGATCGACGATCCATTCCTGAAGAAGCTGGCGTGGGAGATCAACGAGACTTCAGCCCAGCAGTGCCGCGAGTGGGCGGACAAAATCGGCAAGGAGTCGGGCAGGCCGAGGTTTGTCGCGGGCGCGCTCGGACCGCTGACAGTGTCGCTATCCAACTCGCCAGATGCCAACGATCCGGGCTTCCGTTCCGTGACCTTCGACCAGGTCAAGACTGCCTATGCTGAGCAGGCCCGCGCGTTGATTTCAGGCGGATCAGACTTCCTGCTGGTGGAGACGATCTTTGACTCATTGAACGCGAAGGCCGCATTGGTGGCGATCCGCGAGGTCTTCGATGAGGACAAGGTTGAATTGCCGGTGATGATTTCGGCTGCCGTCGGTCGCGGTGGAGAGACGCTGATTTCCGCGCAGACCACGGAGGCATTCTGGAATGCGGTTGAGCATGTGAAGCCGTTGTCCGTTGGTCTGAATTGCTCGCTCGGGCCGGACCTGATGTATCCGTTCCTTGAAGAACTATCAGAGAAGGCCAACGTGGCGATCTCCTGCTATCCCAACGCCGGTCTGCCGAACCCGCTTTCTCCCACAGGCTTCAATTTAGGACCGGAAGACATGGCGAAGTATCTCAGCGATTTTGCGAAGGCCGGCCTGATCAACATCGCAGGCGGTTGCTGCGGAAATACGCCTGAGCACATCGCTGCGATCGCGAAGGCGCTGGACGGATTACCACCGCGCAAACTTGGCGGCAATGAGGCAATCGGGGTGGCGGCATGAGGCCACTGCGTCTATCCGGTTCGCAGCCGTTCACGCAGCAAAGCGGCGTCTTCATCATGATCGGCGAGCGGACCAACGTTGCCGGTTCGCCCAAGTTCGCACGCCTGATCAAGGACGGAAAGTACGAAGAGGCAGTAAGCGTCGCGCGCCAGCAGGTGGAGAGCGGGGCCAACGTCCTCGACATCTGCATGGACGAGGGCATGATCGATGGCGTTGCGGCGATGACGCGCTTTCTGCTGCTGCTCGCCAGCGAGCCTGAAGTCGCCAAGGTTCCGTTCATGGTTGATTCATCGAACTGGGTGGTGCTGCAGGCCGGGTTGAAATGCATGCAGGGGAAGGGAATCGTCAATTCCATCTCCCTCAAGGAAGGCGAGAAGGCCTTCCGCGATCATGCGGCGACGATTCTGAAATATGGCGCCGCGGCAGTTGTGATGGCGTTCGATGAGAAAGGCCAGGCTGCGGACTTCGAGGACAAGATTCGCGTATGCGAACGCGCTTATCGAATCCTGGTCGACCAGGTCGGCTTCCCTGCAGAGGACATCATCTTCGATCCCAACATTCTTACGGTCGCCACGGGAATGGAGGAACATAACAACTACGCCGTTGACTTCATTCGCGCGACGAAATGGATCAAGGAGAATCTGCCGGATGCTAAGGTGAGCGGCGGTGTCTCCAACATTTCCTTCAGCTTCCGCGGCAACAATCGCGTGCGCGAGGCGATGCACTCGGCCTTTCTATATCACGCGATCCGTGCCGGCCTGGATATGGGCATCGTCAACGCCGGCATGCTCGAAGTTTATGAAGAGATCGAGCCGAAGCTGAAGGAACTGGTTGAGGATGTACTTCTGAACCGGCGCCCGGACGGGACGGAGCGGCTGGTTGAGTTTGGCGAGACTCTCAAGGGCGAAGGCGCAGTCGTCGCGGAGAAAAAGGAAGAAGAGTGGCGGCACGCGTCGGTTGAAGATCGGCTGACGCACTCGCTGGTAAAGGGAATCGACAATCACATCGAAGCAGACACCGAAGAAGCGCGCGCGAAACTCGGCAGGCCGCTGGCGGTGATTGAAGGCCCGCTGATGGCAGGGATGAGCGTTGTGGGCGATCTCTTTGGCGCAGGCAAAATGTTCTTGCCTCAAGTGGTAAAGTCCGCGCGCGTGATGAAGAAGGCTGTCGCATACCTTACTCCGTTCATGGAGGAGGAGAAGGCCGCGCTCGCTGCAGCAGGACACGAAGTCAAGGCGCAGGGCAAGATCGTGCTCGCGACTGTCAAGGGCGACGTGCACGACATCGGCAAGAACATCGTCGGAGTTGTGCTGGCCTGCAACAACTACGAAGTGATCGACATGGGCGTGATGGTTCCGGCGGAGAAGATCCTGGAGCGCGCGAAGGAAGTGAAGGCCGACATCATCGGACTCAGCGGGTTGATTACGCCGTCCCTTGAGGAGATGGTTCACGTTGCGCGGGAGATGGAACGGCAGCAATTCAAGCTTCCCCTCCTGATCGGAGGGGCGACGACAAGCCGCGCGCATACGGCTGTAAAAATTGCGCCGCACTATAGCGAGCCGGTCGTACATGTCGTCGATGCAAGCCGCGCGGTCCCGGTGACTACAAGCTTATTGAGCGACGAAAACCGCGCGGAATTCATTGTCCAGCACCGAGCCGAGTATGAAGCCGTTCGCAAGGCGCATGCGGCTCCACAGGTCAAGACCATCGCTCTTGCCGAAGCGCGGAAACGGCGGATCCCGATCGCATGGCAGCGCGAGGATGTGCCGCAGCCGGAGTTCATTGGTGTCCGTGTGCTGAACGACTTTCCGCTTGCCACGCTGCGCGAGTTCATCGACTGGACGCCTTTCTTTCACGCGTGGGAGTTGAAAGGCGTATATCCGCGAATTCTGGACGACGAAAAGCAGGGCGCGCAGGCACGTCAGGTGTTCCACGAGGCAAATGCGCTTCTGCACAGAATCGTTGACGAGAAGCTGCTGACTGCGCGTGGGGTGTATGGCCTCTTTCCGGCTGTTGCCGACGGCGATGATGTTGCGCTCTACGGAGACAAGGAACGGACAAAGCCGCTTGCGACATTGCACTTTCTGCGGCAGCAGGCGAACCGTGAAGGCAGTGAGCCTTGCCGGTCGCTGGCGGATTTTGTCGCTCCACGCGACACGGAGATGTGCGATCACATTGGGGCGTTTGCGGTGACCACGGGGATCGGACTGAAAAAACTGACGGATGAGTTCCGCAGCAAGCATGACGACTACAACGCCATCATGGCGGAGGCGCTTGCTGATCGGCTGGCGGAGGCGTTTGCGGAGTGCCTTCACAAGCGTGTTCGCGATGAATGGGGTTACGGTCGCAGCGAGAATCTAAGCACCGATGACCTCATTCACGAGAAGTACCGCGGAATTCGACCCGCTCCCGGATATCCCGCGTGCCCCGACCACACCGAGAAGGGAACTATCTGGCAGTTGCTCGATGTGGAAGCGAATACGGGAATCAAAGTAACCGAGTCGTATGCAATGTGGCCGGGGTCAAGCGTGAGCGGTCTGTACTTCGCGCACCCTGAGTCGCGATACTTCACGCTGGGCAAGATCGATCGCGAGCAGGTTGCAGATTACGCCGAGCGCAAGGGCATGACCGTTGCCGAGACGGAGCGCTGGCTCGCACCGAATTTGAACTACGATTCGGGACGCTGATCGCAGTCTCGATCTGCACATCCTTGTGTCGCGTGCATTCGTAGTGTCCCGTCAAAACGACATGGATGATTGACCCTGCCTGACGGCCGATGTTTAGATGTTGGCGGCAGACTCGCGTGCCGTTCGTCGTCTGCTGGGGAGAAGATCGCGTGCGAATGGAGTCAGATATGTCTGCGGCTTTAATTTTTGCAGTTGCCTTGATGTGCGGGTGCGGTGGGGGAATGAACGCCGGCAGTCAGGGCCCTCCACCGGAGCAAAAGGCCGCAATCCCGACGCTCACTACAGAAACGGCCCAGAATGGCGCTTCAGTTGTGAGCCTGTCTGACAGCACAAGTGGCGCGACGATCTACTACACGCTCGACGGGTCAGCGCCTTCGAATACATCGATGCAGTACTTCGCGCCGTTCCTTGTTTCATCCAACCTTACGGTGAAGGCCGTTGCAGGTGCGCCAGGATTTCTAGCCAGCGAAGTAATGTCTAAAAACTTCACACCGAATATCGCGTCTGGCACGCTGGTTTGGAGCGATGAATTCACAAATTCGGCAGGCGCGAACGCTCTGCCCGATGCGAAGATCTGGACCTACGACACCGGATTCCAGTGTTGCGGCAACAATGAACTGGAAACCTACTGCGCTGCAGGTTCGGCGACGGCGCCATGCGATCCGGCAAATCCAAATGCCTACATCGATACGACAGGCATTCTGCACGTCATGGGCCGCAAGGTTTCCGGGACTACCTACACCTCGGCAAGGTTGAAGACGCAGGGCGTCTTCAGCTTCCAGTACGGCCGCGTCGAAGCCCGCATGAAAGTGCCGGAGAGCCAGGGCATGTGGCCCGCATTCTGGCTGTTAGGGAACAACATCACGACCGTAAGCTGGCCGGCCTGCGGAGAGCTGGATGTGATGGAGCACATCGATGGAAGCAATCCTCCATTCAATGTGGGCGCGCAGCCGCCGGGATACGACTGGATTGCCGGATCGGTACACGGCGGCACTACGAGTAAGCATCTGGATGGAACGCAGAGATTCAACCCTGCCGGATTTTCGGCAGCTGCGTGGCATACCTATGGAATGATCTGGACCAAAGGGCAGGTCCAGTTCTATGTCGACGATCCGCAGAACGTGTACGCAACCTTTACGCCCGCGAATCTGGGCAATCCCTGGCCCTTCGATGCCGGTCCGCAGTTCCTCATTCTCAACCTCGCAATCGGCGGAGACTGGCCCGGCAGTCCGGACGCGACAACGGTGTTTCCAGGTGATCTGCAGGTGGATTACGTGAGGATTTATACGAATTGAATGCTGTGATATGAGACTGTGCGGCCTGCCCGATCCAATTCGTGGCAGGCCTTTTTCATTTCTCCCCCAATTTAGGATCTCGAGCGCAAAAGCCGGAGTGATATGCTTTCGCGTGTTATGAAATGCCTGCGAATTTGCCTCGTTTCTCTGCTTCTTGGTATTGCCATCCCCTCCTTCGGACAGGGCTCCGAAGCCGTTCCGGTAAAAGTCGCTTCGCCAGATGGCAAAGTCGTCTTCTCCTTGTCCGACGCGCCGGTGACGGAAGCTGCCGGGCCGAAGAAGAATGGAATTCACTACTCGGTCGAACTTCTCGGCAAGAAGCTAATCGACGACAGCGCGCTGGGGATGAAGGTGCAGAACTCGCCTGCGATTGGCACCGGAATGCACAAGGTCGACGTGCACACGGGCCAGCACGACGAAACTTACACGATCCCGGTGGGCAAGACCAAGTCGGTTCGCGACCACTACAACTCGGCTGTCATCGATCTGGCCGATAGAGCGGGCCGGAAGATGTCCATCGAGGTCCGAGCCTACGACGATGGTGTGGCTTTCCGATATCTACTCCCTGCACAAGCAGGAGCGAATACGGTGCGCATCGAGCAAGAGCTGACGGAATTTAACTACCCGAAAGATGCCACTTTATATCCGCTGGTTCTTCAGGGATATCAGTCGTCCTATGAGGATGATTATCAGCAGCGGCTGGTGAGCGGCATCCACCGTGACTGGCTGATTGCGCTTCCGTTACTGGGAGAAGTTCCCGGCGCAGGATGGGTCGCTGTGACCGAGGCAGATATCGAAAACTACTCGGGCATGTATTTACGCAAAGGAGAAGGGCGGTTTGGATTGAAGGCCGACCTTTCTCCGCGAATCGATCAAAAGGGAATCGCAGTTGAAGCCAGTGCTCCGGTGACGACACCTTGGCGCGTCCTGATGACTGGCGATGACCCAGGCCGCCTCGTCGAGTCCAACATCATCCTGAATCTGAATCCGCCATCAAAGATCGCCGATTCTTCCTGGATCAAGGCGGGCAAGTCAGCCTGGGACTGGTGGTCAGGAGAAGCCGCGCCCAGCGTGCAATTCAAGCCGGGCATGAACACAGCGACCATGAAGCACTACATCGACTTCGCGTCGGCATCCGGGTTCCCGTACATGCTTATCGACGCGGGGTGGGCGTTGGCGAATCGAAAAAGCCCGACCGACTATGCCGTGGTTGCGGACATTACAAAGATCGATCCGCAGATCGATATGCCGGAATTGCTGAGGTACGCGAAGGAGAAGAAAGTCGGTATATGGCTGTGGTCGCACTGGTCATCAGTGGATAAGTACATGGAACAGGCGTTTCCGCTATTTGAGCAGTGGGGAATTTCCGGAGTGAAGATTGACTTCATGGATCGGGATGACCAGCAAATGACGGCGTGGTACCGACACGTGGCGGAACTTGCTGCTCAACATCACCTGATGATCGATTTCCACGGTGCATTCAAACCGGACGGGCTGCGGCGCACGTGGCCAAATGTCGTGACACGCGAAGGCGTGATGGGCAAAGAGTATCTGAAGTGGAGCGGACGGACGACCCCGACGCACAACACCACCCTGCCATTCACGAGAATGCTGGCTGGCCCGTTGGACTACACGCCTGGAGCCTTCGGAAACGCAACGAAAGCGCAGTTTGAGTCTCGAGACAAGGAGCCGATGACGCCGAACACGCGAGCGCATGAACTGGCGCTCTATGTCGTGCTCGAGAGCCCGCTGATGATGGTGTCGGATTATCCCGAGCACTACGCTGGGCAGCACGATTTCGAGTTCCTGAAACAAGTCCCCGTCACGTGGGATGAGGTCCGCGTCATCACCGGAAGGCCGATGGAGAACATCACCCTCGCGCGGCGCAGCGGCAAGGACTGGTATGTGGGGTCGATTACGAACTGGGATGCGAGAACGGTGAAGGTTCCGCTGAGTTTCCTCGGGGAAGGAAAGTACACCGCGGAGATCTACGCCGACGCCGCCGACGCCGATACGGTCGCGACGCACACCGAATTCACGAAACAGTCGGTGGGGCGAGATTCGGTTCTGGAAGTGAAGATGGCGCCCGGTGGCGGGAATGCGATCTGGATACACCCCATCCAATGAGCATTTGTTATACGTCGCAGCTTGGCATATACTTTTGTATATGGCAAGCGGAGGACATCATGCGGAAGACTGCGAAAATCTTCATGAACAACCGCAGCCAGGCGGTAAGGCTGCCAAAGGAATTTCAATTCGATACGGCAGAGGTTTTCATACGCAGAGTTGGCGATGAGGTCATTCTGTCTCCCCGTCCGAAGGACTGGTCGGCGATCATCGAGGGTCCCTTTTCGTCCCCCCGGTTTATGGACAATGTTGAAGACCTTCCGGTCCAGGAGCGCACTTTCTAGATGCTCCGGTACATGCTCGACACCGACATCTGCTCGTATGTGATGAAAGGGTCTGATCCCGGAGTGCTTCGGCGACTCACAAGTGTGCCGGTCGGTGACGTCTGTATCTCCGTCATATCGCAGGCCGAACTCATGTATGGAGTCCAGGTATCTCCCAAACCATTGCAGGACAAAGCAAGGTTGGAAGTCCTTCTTCGGCACATGGTGGTCCTCGATCTCATTCAGGACGCAGCCTCAGATTACGCTGAGATTCGCGCGGCGCTGAAGAAGGCGGGCAAGCCTATCGGAGCAAATGACCTGCTGATCGCCGCTCACGCACGGTGTCTGGGATTGACGCTGGTCACGAACAACGGACGGGAATTCAGTCGCGTCCCGAAATTGAAAATTGAGAACTGGTGTGAAGAGTGATGGCAGGCAGCACAGACCGCACTGCCTGCCATCTTCCTTGCAAATAGTTAGCTGCGACGCGAAGCGATGTAGCTGAGAAAGGCTCCGGTAAGTAGTCCGGCAGCGAAAATCACGCCTGCTGCTTCTACGGGTTTGCGGCGCATGATCCGCTTGCCGTCGTCAATCATGTCCTCGGTGGAATGGCGACCGCGCTCCACTGCCTTTACGGCGGACTTGAACCCGTCTTCAACGGCCTGTGTGACCGTGTTTTTGAGCCGGGAAACTTCGCGGATGACTTCGTCGACCGAGGGGGCTTTATCCAAAAGATCTGAAGGCATAAATGTTCACTCCTTAAGGTGGCTAAGATTGTAAGCCGAAATGGGTTTATATAGAGAGCGGCTAATCACCCGCGCCTTGAAGTTAGGATGTGATATGTGGGGATGATGTTGCACCCCGCGGGCCAGAGAGCGCGGAAATTGTGCTCTTCCGCGCTCGAAGTTCATCCATTCAAACGCGTTTGATCCCCATTCGCTGCAATGTGACTTGCGCCTGCGGAAACCCTGTGATAAAAACAAGTCATTCATGTTTGCCTCCAAAGGGCAAATCTGGATTTCATGCAGAGTGGCTGAGGGACGGGCCCTGTGACGCCACGACAACCTGCCTGGGCAAACCAGGAGTATGGTGTCAACTCTCGCTCGCCACATAAGGCGGGGAACATGAGATTCGGGGTCGTCACGCAGTCATCGCTGGACGGCTTCTTAAGGTTTAACGAATCACATCAGGTTCGCTCAGTTCGCTGAGCCGGTCACGTGCCCGCAGTTCCGTAGTCGCTCGCAAAGCGAGGGATCTTGACTACTGCGTATTGGTTGCGATGTCGGGAATGCGGCAAGACCTACGGTCATCAGCCGCTTTCTATCTGCGATGAGTGCTTTTCCCCGCTCGAGGTGGCCTACGACCTCGAGTACGCAAAGACCCGATTCACCCGCGAGACGATTTCCCAGGGACCGCTGAACATGTGGCGGTATCAGGCCCTGCTTCCCGTGAAGGACAGCTATGTTCCACAGACGCCTTCCGGGCTCACGCCCCTGGTAAAGGCCCCGCGTCTCGGAGCGCAGTTTGGCGCGAAGAACCTGTATATCAAGAACGATGCCGTTTGCATGCCGACGCTGAGCTTCAAGGATCGCGTTGTTGCGGTTGCATTGGCGAATGCGCAGGATTTCGGCTTCGACACCGTCGGCTGCTCCTCTACCGGCAACCTTGCCAACGCGGTCGCAGCTCACGCCGCTCGGCTGGGTCTCAAGACATACATTCTCGTTCCGTCGGACCTGGAGCCGGCCAAGATCCTGAACACGCAGGTCTACGGCGCGACGCTGGTGCGGGTTGAAGGAAACTACGACCATGTGAACCGTCTTTCGTCGCAGATCGCGGAGCGCTACAACTGGGGATTCGTAAACGTGAACCTGCGGCCCTATTACGCGGAGGGTTCCAAGACGGTGGGCTATGAAATCGCCGAGCAGCTCGGCTGGCGCTTGCCCGACAATGTGGTTGTCCCGATGGCCGGCGGTTCGTTGATCACGAAAATTCGCAAGGCATTCAACGAATTGATAGAGCTCGGATTGGTGGAAGAGAAGCCGGTCAAGTTCTTTGGCGCACAGGCGACGGGTTGTTCTCCAATCGCAAAGGCGGTCAAGGGCGATACGGACGTGATCGAGCCGCAGAGGCCGAACACCATCGCGCGCTCCCTGGCCATTGGAAATCCAGCGGACGGCATCTATGCGTCGCGCGTGATTCGCGGAACCGGCGGATGGGCTGAAGACGTCTCCGATGTGGAGATTGTTTCGGCGATCCAGGAGCTGGCGGAGACCGAAGGCATCTTCACCGAAACAGCGGGCGGCGTGACCACCGCTGTGACTGCGAGGCTGTATGCGCACGGTCGCATCAAGCCGGACGAGCTTACGGTTTCCTGCATCACAGGCAACGGCCTGAAGACGACCGACTGCCTCGATGGCGCTTATGAGCAGAGAACCGCGATTCGCCCGCGGCTGGCGGATTTCGAAACCTTTGTGGAAGAACGCAACGCAGCAAGCCAGGGACTCAGCCTGGCGGGGGAAAGTTATGGCGGTTAAGGTTCTGTTACCGAATGCGTTTCAGAAGCACACAAACAACGTGAAGGAAATTTCGAGCACAGCGGCGAATCTGCCTGAACTGGTCAACGATATCGAAGGCCGTTTCCCGGCGCTCCGCCAGCATCTTCGTGGCGACGACGGGCAGATCCGGCGCTTCATCAACTTTTATGTCAACGAAGAAGACATCCGTTTCCTCGGGAATGAGAAATACGCGTTCCAGGAGGGAGATGAGGTGCTCGTGATTCCGTCGATCGCGGGCGGATGCTGCTGAGTATCGAGTTAGCGGTGCATGGCATGCGCGGCCTGAGGGCCGCGCATTTTTTCCGCAAAGACGCGGGTTTCCCGTCATCGATAAATTGGTATGCTCAAGGTGCCATTCCGCCTGCTACTCCAGTCGTAGACCGCAGTAACAAGGTGGAGATCTTTACGCTCAGGCACGTCGATTTCAAGGCGAGCGCGGAGGCCCCTCTTCTGCATTTCGGCGAACTCAGCCGCAGCTAGATCAATGGTCTTCATTTCAGCGAGCCAGTTGACGGCATTTCCGTCCGCGTCAAAGACCCTGATTGCTACGAGGGCTTGCGCGCGCTTCACACCGCTCACATCAACGAATTCTAGATCGGATGCTCGGATGGTGAAGTCCACTCGGTAACGAGTCAGGGGCCCTTTGAGGGCGGCGTTCTCTCCGAGGTGGGGAGCGCTCTGATCTGGGCGCTGCGGATACGGGGCGGTCTCGATTGCGTAGAGAATTCCGGTATTGTTTGGCAGGCCGAAAGACAGCAATTCTGCGAGCGGATCGGTTGCGGGCGCGCCTTGTGGTGCGGAGCGGCTGTCGGCATAGTAGCCGGCGCGATAGGCGAGCTTGTATCTTCCCGTTGCCACATTCACACCGATGCGGCGAAAAGTTCCGTCGGCTTGCGGATTCGCGGGCGTGTAACCGACGGTGTAGTAGTGCGCACCGTCATTGATGGCGCGTTTCATAGCGTCATTGAGGCCGTTGGTGTTGTTAAAGGCTTTGCCACCAGTGGAGGCGGCGAGTTGCTCCATGGCATAGATGACGCCCGCGCGTTCTCCTGCTTCGGCTGTGAAAGGCGACATCGTGGAGTCAGCCGCGCTGCCGGCGTGCCCGATGTTTCCCGCTCCGCCGAGCGCAGGGGAATCGGCTTCCATCACGTGCTCTGACATGACGCCCTGAGCGCCGATAGGATAGACCGCGATTTTGGAAACTGTGAACAGGTCGGCGGTTTTCTTTACCTGGTCCATGTATCCATGCAGATCAGGATTCTGCTTGATTGAGTTGCGCTGCGCGGCCGTGGGAAAGAAGATAACGGGAAAGGAGCCCGCGAACCAGATGAGATTCTTGCGTCCAGGAACCGCTTCGAGGTAGTGAGCGATGTGATCGAGCGCTTCAAAGGTCATTGCGGCCCGAGCACCGTAGCCGTACGAATTGACAGCCTGCTGCGCGCCCTGCAGGGCTGCGATTCCCGCCGGAGAAGCTCGCATTGCCTGAAGCATGGCGATGCTCCCGGCGTCGTCTGCGCTGTCGCTGCGCGTGTAGGCCATCTGGGCGCGTTGCGGATCGCCGGCTCTCTTCAGTGCGTCGATGAGCTCAGCGGTGTCGGAGGTGAAGCCCTGGACGAACTGGAGCTTTGAACCAAGCAGGAAGATGGCGACCTGAGTTCCAGGTTCGAGCTTATCGAGAAAACTGGTGATCTGCGTATGCACATAAGACTGGTCGGCGCGCTCGGTGTTCAAAGCGTCGAGGAGCAGAACGTTTACCGCATCACCGCGAGGGCTAGGCCCAACATTCGACACGGCTCCCGCGGGTAAAGGAGGCATCTGTGGAGAACCTTCGACGTGTCCCTCATCCGGCCGATGTTCTTCGAAGAAGTCGATGCGCTGTGGCTTGCCGTCCTCAGAGAGTGCGAAATCCTGCTGCGACAGAGCGGTGACTGGGTCGCCATCTTTTTTGGAGACGACCACGTCGAGGATGACTTCGTGGGTGGTGCTTTTGAAGACAGGAGCTTGCGGAAGATCAGGCGCGATTATGACTGGGCCGGGAGGCGGAGTTGGATGAGCAGCAGCAACCGCTGGATCGGGCGCAGTGGAGGGCTCATTGTGAGTATGTAGCGGTGAAGAATCTGCTACCGCAGGCTTGCTTTCGGTTTCGGATTTCGCGACGGATGGGGGCTGGGAAATTACTCTCGGAGTGGTTGCTGCATTCCCGCCAATGGCAGAGTCGAAGACTGCCGGCGGTTGCGATTTGACGTTGCCGGCAGCTTTTTCCGTTTCGTTTGCGTGGTCACTTTCAGAGGAAGAATTTACTTCGGTGAGAATGCGGGATTCGCCTCGGAACACGTGATAGTCCCTGAACTCCACCTCGTTCAGGAGAGTAACCAAGGGCGGCTGGCTGATTGCGCTGGAAGGAACGGCGCCTACAGACACAGCGGTCTCATGCTTCTGAGCGAGGGCCACACTGCGAACGGGACAAGTGTAGGTCTTACCCCCGATTTCGATGGGACCATATTCCACCGCGATGGAGGCCATGACGAGGGGATCCTGGGGAGTGAGGTCGGCCACGGTCGTGAGGCGAAGGATAGCGCCACTCGCGGGATCGATGGCGAGTTCGCCGTGATAACTCGGAAGCCAATGCAGCCCGTCGTCGGAATCTAACGAATTGCTTGAATCTTGGTGCAGACGTCCAAAGCTGAACCTCAGGTCGTAGTGAGATTGTTTGGCCGGAACTTGGTAGCGAAAGACGGCAACCTCACCGTTGGCTCCAGTCTCCCAGTGGCTCCACTCGAGTTCGCTACGGGCGGCATCGAGCAGTACGTTGCTCAGGATCGGCCCAAATTCACCACTGGAGACAAGGCCAGAAAACTGATTGTTCTTGCGCTGTCCGGCTTTCCTCGCGGCCGGAGAATCCACTTCTCTTCCGTCACGATAAATTACTGCAGAACTGCTCTGTCCGACCAGGTGAAGTGGCTGATGCGCGAAGAGACCGTCGGGCCGATCGACGAAACTGCGCGTGTGTCTCTCGGCAAGGAAGTTCGGCATCTGGTGAACTGCCAGCGCCACATAGTTCACCGCGAGAGCCATTATTCTTCGTTGCTCCGATCTGTCGGGAGCCTGAGTGGCTGGCGTCTCCGCGGAAGGCAAGGGCAAGAATGCAGATCGGTCCGCGAGCAAATCAAGTTGCTGGGAAGATTGCTCGCCGAAGGGTCTTGCCTTCAATCGCGCCAATGTCCGAGGGCTCAGCCGCTCAGTCAGTTCGAGATCCGAAAGTTGCTGTGCAGCGTCTGCATCCCGCCTTTCGCCCGGACCGGAAAGTAGCTGTTCCAATTGCGCAACAGTCACTTTTCTGGTGGAGTTGGCGGCGAAGCCAGGGACTGACACATTCAGTGCGGCAATCAGCGCGAGAAGGAGGGCGAAGGTGGGGCGATTTCTGGAGTGCTTCGAGAGCTGAATTTGTTGCGCACTAGACACGCGGCATTTTATCGCACTCTGTAGAAGGGTGGCTGCGGGAAGGACTGGCGCGGGATGCCTGGTCGTTAGTTTCCGACGACTAATGCTGGCCCGCTAGACGGTCGCGTCCATCGTAGGCTCATCGAGCGCGATGTTCGATGCGGCGGGTGGATCCAGAGGGCGCGAGCCGTGCCGCAGTTCGATGCCATCCTGCAGGAGAAGGGCGTCATAAACGGGAATGGGACGGAAGTAGCGCGCGAGAACGAACGCACTCATATTCGCGATCATCATAGGCAGCACCAGGCCGTATCCGCCCGTCATCTCGAACACAATCAGAATTGACGTCATGGGTGCACGGACGATGCCCGCGAACACCGCTCCCATGCCTACCACCGCAAATGCGCCAATGGCATCGGCGGAGTGGTGAAAGACCTTGGCGTCGATGAAGCCCACCGCGCCGCCTAACATCGAGCCGATGAAAAGGGATGGCGCGAAGATGCCTCCGGAGCCGCCGCTGGAGTACGAACTCAACGTAGCGGCGAGTTTCAGCACGCAGAATGTAGCCATCACGAAGACTGGCATCGTCCCGGTCAGAGCGAGTTCCAGCGTCTTGTAGGGGTCGCCCGCGATGCCATTGAGATGGAACCAGTAGAGGCCGATCACAGCCATAGCGCCGGTAGCGAGACCTCCGATAGCTGGATGAATCCATTTGGGAACCGACGTCCAGCTCTTGAAGAGAGCGCGAAGGCGAAGAAGTCCATCGGTAAACGCCACAGAAATGAGCGCAGCGAGAATGCCAAGCAGGGCGTACCAGACAAGCGAGGAAGCCGGTCCCAGGTTGTAGGTGCGTGGCATGTGAAAGACCGGTTTCGAACCCAGAATGGAGTGCTCAACGACAGCCGCAAGCGCCGCCGCCACAATGACTCCCGACAGCATCGTCTGATCGAGATCGCCGATGAGTTCTTCGAGAGTGAAAGTAATTGCAGCGATAGGAGCGTTGAACGCGGCGGCGATGCCGGCGGCCATGCCCACCGAGGTCATACGCCGGCAATTGGCAGGGCCCAGTCTCGCGGCACGCGCGATGAGGCTGCTCACACCTGCGCAGATCTGCACGGTGGGCCCCTCAAGTCCCAGAGAGCCACCCGAGCCAATCTGAAATGCGCAAAGAACAAATTTGCCGACGGTCTCGCGGAGGGACACGAGCCCTGAGCGCATCGAGAACGCAACCTTAACCTGCGGAATTCCCGATCCAGCGGCGGCCGGCGCCCAATAGACAAGACCCAGACCAACAATCAGGCCTCCGAACGCCGGCGACAGAATGGTCCAGAAGATCCAGGTGTTTCCATGCGCGTGGTTGGCGCGATTGATCATCAGGTCTTCAAGCCAGCCGATCGAGAGGTGAAAGGCAACCGCGGCGAGACCGCACAGTCCGCCAGCCAGGATGGTCACAGCCAGCAGGCGCTGGCGCTCGTTAGCCAGTCTTTTCGCGAACCATGTAATGGATTTTGTGAGGAAGGTACGAAGCCAGTTTGAATTTATCAATTCGCTGAGCGGCCTTGCAGGCCGACACATTCAGTATATCGATCAAGAACTGGGCGGGGCGAAAAGCCGCTCAGAACGAACAAGCGAGAGCCGCCCGTCGGCCCGGGATTTGGGTTTGGAACGGATCGACGGAATGATTCGGATCACTTTCCGTGGCTCGCCGCTCGCGTGTAGATAAAGTCGTATTCGGTGTGCCAGGTCGCTCCGCCGTCGGATGAGCCCTGGGAAAACTGGCGAACTTTATCCGGGCCAAGATTGAAGAACTGCAGATGGCGCAGCAATTTTCCGCCGGTAGCCTGTGCGACATCGTCCGTCCAGTAGTCCATGACGTTGTCCTTCAGGCCGCCGTGAAAGAACATTACACCCGCTGAAGAGTCGACCCAGTATTGCTCCCATCGTTTCAGGTTGGGGTTCCAGGTGTTGTAGCTTTTGCCAAAGTAGGGATTGCCCGCGGAAGTCCAGTTCTCCCAGACGACGCAGCCATTCATTTCTTTCGAGATGTGACTTGAACCTCGCTGAACATTATCCGCCGCCGATGCCACATCCCAATCGCCGATCCAGAAATCGAACTGACGAAACTCAGCGTCCTCACAAGGAGCGGCGTTGTGCTGCACCTGCTTCGCCACGGCGAGGAACTGATCGTCTTTTCGAAACGCATTCCACTCAGCGTCATTCGCAAGCCGGTCGGGCTGCATGTAGCCGGCATCGGCAGATGACTTGAGCAGCTTCAGAGCCTGTGCGTTCTCGCCTTCTGCGGCGTAGGTCGTAGCGATCTCGTAGTCGACGATGAATGCAGGCAGACCCTTGCCGGCGCCAGCTTCGCGCGCTTTCTGCAGGGCTTCCAGGGCAACTTTGAAGTGCTTGTTGGACCGAGCCGAAACTCCGAGGCGATACCAGAAGCGGGCGTTCTCCGGTTTCTGGGCGGTAAGCGCGGCGTACAGGGTCTCGGCCGCCTGCCAGTCATGCGTGTTGTAGACTTTGTCAGCAGCATCGGGATCCGGCGCCGCCTGCGCCTCCATAGAAGGCTGGAATACCATGAACGCAGAGAAACAGAGAATCGCAAAGTTCAGCCGCATCGTGCCACCTGCCATATAGATTTCGCAAGATGGATCATCTTCTATGGCCGAGGTCAATGGGATGGAGAATGTGACGAAGCGAAGCCGCCGGGTGATGGGGAGCAAAGGTGACCGATTCCGCCGGTTCGCCGCGGCTGTCCTCGGTTTCTGCCTCCTCTGTGCCTCGTCAGGATGCGGAGGCAAACGCGGGGATGGCGGATCCCTGATGAATCCGATTACCGTACATTTGCCGGTTTCCACCGTATCGATCTTGCCGGGAGGCGCGGCGGTATCGATAGTGATCCAGATCAACTCACCGAGCGAGACCGCGCTTGTTTCGGTAGGCGGGCTCCCAGCGGGAATCACTGTGAAATATTCGGCCTCGGATACAAACCCCTCCGGAATCCTCACTTTCACGGCCATCGCCACCACGATGACCGGGACCTACAGTCCCATCATCACGGTCATCTCCGCCGGTCAGACTGTTAAGACCGGGTTCACCCTCATCGCAAAGTCAAGCTGAACAAGGCTCATAATTCAGTCTCTGTAGACCTTCACCACTTCGGAGTTTGGGATGACCCGTCTGAAAGTCGACCGGAATTCATAGCGGCATCATAAATCTCATTCTGACTGCGGCTGACCCCAAGCAAACTTCAGGCAAGTAAACAACTTCATTTAGCAATTGCTCATCGCTTGTTGATCATGAAGGCATTTGCAATTCACTACAAGTTGGTTGATGGTGCGCGAGTGGACATTCAGTTCGGCGGCGAGCCCTCGTTGGAGTTCCGCTATACAACCAGAGAACTGGCAGCTGCCGATTGCGTGCGCCTGAACCAGGTCGAACCCCAGACCAACTCCCATTGCTGCGCATTTGCTGTTGAGCAATTGTCGGAAGGTGATTTTGGCATCATCTGCGCATGTCACCCAGACATGAATTGGCTTCAAAAGCGTTGACCGTGTAAGGAACTTCGCATGCCTGTGCATTGAGGGGCATGCCGTACAGTCCCATTTGTTGCTGTCCCCGTGTCATAAATGTTGGGAGCGCGGGTAGCTCATCAGCCTCAACCCTTCTGGCTCGTCTGGATTACCCTCCTCTGTGCAAAATTGAACAGAATCTCCAGGGGAAAGGGGGTAGGCTTGCTCATCCCCCTGACGGGGGCTAGAGGACGAGGTGCCTGTTGAACCAGCTACCCTACGAGCCCACGGACATTTCGAAGGTCGAGCACCGTGCCAACCTGCTGTTTTTGCTCCAGACATTTGCACGTGTTGCAGAAGCAAAGAATCGCGACTCCAAACTGCTATCTAGCATCTCGGACAAGCAAATTGCAGAGTACAAGAGGGATGACCGTTCCCATGTGTAACCATATGGAGACCCGCCGCGCACAAGTTTGCCTTGCGAACTGGGACGACGCATTGCTTCGCTCACGAACGATGATGCTTGGCGCGTACTTTTCGGTTGATGCTGCGGGAGGATTTCCAGAATGCCTGCGCATGCTGCGTAAGATCGTTACGATCTCCTGGTCCTTTGCTAACACGCTGGACGATCACCAGCAGCAAGCGCTTGCTACCGCTGCGCATGAAACTTGTTCGTCTATCAGCGTTCTCGTGCTCCCTACCGGACAATCATCCGATAAGCCCTTTGCGGACTACCTTTTTGAGATCAGTCGCGGCCCAGGGCAACTCGTAGACCAATGTGCTGGGATTTTGGGCTGCACGATCAAGAGAGAGGGCTGCCGCGTCTCCGCGGGTACCGATTCGATCTGACGCTCCGATCACGCAACCATCACTGAGCTGTACGCTCTTCGCGCGCACTGGTTGCAGGCCCGCTCTCGCCAAAGGTCGAGATTCCGGAAGTTATCAAAGACCATGGTTGACGGCAGTCTCGCTGGTGGCGGAATGGTCCCATGCCTCCAGAGGCATGAGCCCGGTGACTACTCGAACCTGCGTACCACTGTTCATCAACCGCAAATGCAGTCTTTCGAGAGCCTTCCGATTCAAGTCCTCCGATTCCTTGAGTCCGAAAGCCGCGAAGACTCTATATACCCTCTTTCTGTCCGCAGCCATCGATCGCTTTGCAGTACGAGACGCGCAAATCGTACACTTGTCTGCGCTCGTGAAGCAGTCAGACCAAAACCTGAAGGAGAAACCTGCTCGTGGCAGATATGTGGAATCGTCGCGAAGTTTTGAGTGCCGGCATTATGACCGGGGCGGCAATCGCTCTTAAGCCGAGAGCTGCGGCTGACGAGCCACGATCCACGGTGCGGCTCGAAGATCGCATGACGCCATATCCCGCGACCTGGTATCGGCCGTATGTGTCGCACCCTGCCGCCGGCGCTTCAACTCCTGCCTGGGTGCAGATCGATCTGGGGTCGGCGCTCAAGGTCGACGCACTGCGCATTTATCCAAATTTCGATGATGCACGCAAGTCGGTTGGCTTTCCTTCGCGCATGAAAGTGGAAGGATCGGACGACGCATTGTTTCAGTCTCCAGGCGTGCTGTTCGATTCCGGCTCCAGCGAGCTGCCGGAACCGGGCGACCATATCGCATATCTGTCTCTGGCGAGCGACAGGCCAGTTCGCTACGTTCGGCTCACGGGAACTAGCCTTCGTCCAATCAAGAAAGCCGAGGGCCAGACAGCCGCATCGTACGGGCTCTCCTTCGCGAAGCTTGAAGTGCTCGCGGCAGGGCACGATATCGCGGTGGGCCGGCCGGTCTCAGCCGATCCCGCAACGAAAAACGCTAAGGACCTCGCTCAGTTGACACGAAAGCCTCGACCGGTCGGGGAAGGAATCCTGACTGACAATCCGCAGAACGTCACCGACGCTCGAGGCTGGAAGCGCATCCCAAATCGCGCTGAGACGCCACGGCGTGGCGTTGAACTTGGCGACGGGATCTTGCGCGAAGCCATGCAGAAGAACATTGACTATCTGCTCACTTCTTACTCAGTCGATGAAATGCTTCGCCCGTTCAAAGAACGCGCCGGAAAGCCTGTGCGCGCGGGTCTTCGTCCGCCGATTCAATTCTGGGACACCGATCTTCCTGGGTCTTCAGCCGGGCGCTTTCTGATGGGCGCAGCGAACACGCTGCGGTGGCAGCGGCACGAAGAACTTCAGCAGCGTATGAACGCGATCGTGGAAGGAATCGCAGACTGCCGCCAGGCAGACGGCTACATCATGGCCTATCCCGCGGACTCCATCATGCACTCCGAGCGTGCCGGTTACACCCGCGCCTGGGTCACCCATGGATTGCTCGAAGCGGGCTACACGGGACATCCAAAGGCATTCGAACTACTCCGCGGTTATTACGACTGGTTTGACCGATGCCCGTATCTGCCAAAGCTCCTCCGCGGCACGGCTCAGGGAGTGCAGGGGATGGTCGCGAACACCCGCATGTATTTCTCCCCTGTCGGACGGCCGGAGGATATCGAAGTCGTACAACGCTACTTTCAGGAAAACTACTGGCTAAACGGCCTCGCACGGCGCGAAGAGGCGATGGTCTGGCAGTACCCTTACGATCGGCCGCACAACTATCTGCTCACGGATATCGAAGCTTACTTTGACCTTTACCGTGCGACCGGGGCACCGCTGTATAAGGACGCTGTTCAAGGTGCGTGGCAGCTTTATCGCGATAACTGGGAGCACACCGGCGGATCCATCGCAATAACGGAGTTCGGAGAGTTCCCGCCCAAGTCGTACCGACTCAACGCGCAAGTCGAGTTCTGTGAAACCGGCGAACTTTGCGGGAGCAGCTTCTGGACTTTTCTCAACCAGAGGTATCAACTGCTCGATCCCGAGAATGAATCCTATGCGACCGAAATCGAGAAGTCGATTTTCAACATTGGAATCGCAAGCCAGTTCGAGGGCAAGGGGTACTTCTACCACGCCCGCCTGGTTGGCAAGAAGGGCGACAAGGCCGTCGGGTACTGCACGAATTCTTGTTGTGAAGGGCAGGGAACTCGCTTGGTCGGGAGTATCCCCGAACATCTTTATTTCATAGTTTCTGCAGGATCCCATCCCGGGCTGTACATCAACATGTACGCTCCCTCGACCATACGGTGGTCGCAAGAGGATGGCCACGCTGGAGAGGAATTGAAGCTCTCAATGAAAACGAGCTTTCCTTACGACTCCAGCGTAGAACTCGGCGTGGAACTCTCTTCGCCTCGTCGTTCTGTGATCCGCGTCCGCGTCCCCTCATGGGCGACGGCGGAGATGCCTGTTCGCGTGAATGGAAAAATCGCCGCGGCTGGCAAGCCCGGCAGCTATGTAGCGCTCGACCGCACCTGGAAATCTGGTGACAGTGTGGCCTTTACTCTTCCGATGGGATTTCGCCTGACGCGCTACACCGGGATGGACAAGATCGCTGGGAGCGAACGCTACGCTCTGGAATACGGCCCCATTCTTCTCGCAGTTGCCAACTCCGATGAAGCCCGGCTCCGCTTTTCCGGAGCCGCAATTGAAAGCTTCACGAAGCAATTGAAAGCTGTTCCGGGCCAGCCGCTGTGCTTCACCGTCGATGGCAACCCGGATCACCGCTACATGCCTTACTTCGCCATCAAGGAAGAGACCTTCACCTGTTATCCCGTCATCGAGAACAGCTCGAATGGGTAAAGCAGTCGCGCGACCGCCATTGCGCAAGCTTGACGAATTATGGAGTTACTGCAGCGATGCACGCAGCTGGGGAGGCTGCTGCGAGGTTGCAGTAAGTGAGAGTGCGGGTCAGGGCGCAAGAAGAAACGCGACCGGGCTGGTGGTTGGGAAGGCGTATGCGCCCGTGATTTCTCCACGGCTGTTGATGCCGCCGGGGATATAGAGGTCTGCGCCGGGAATGCTGACTGGCTTGTAATTGCCGTCGGAGTAGATGAAAAGGCCGCTGGTTGTTTCGAAGCTGGCAGCCATCAGAATCTTGCCCGAGTTGTTGATGCCTCCGGCGATAGCGGAGAAGCTGCCGGCAGGATCGAGAGTAGTGAAGACGCCTTTGCGCAGAAGGAACGCATGCGAGGTGTTCTGGTCGTACCACCCGCCGACGATGTCGCCTCGGTCGTTGATTCCCGCAGGGAACGTATAGACCGAGCCTGGGACAGTGAAAGTGGTGAAAGCGCCTTTGTGCCAGACGAAGCCGAGGAATGGGCTGTCGCGGTCGTCCTTCATCTGGTAGTAGCCGACAACGTCCCCGGAATCGTTGATGCCGACGGGCGTGGTCGCGAACGCACCGGGATAGTCGAGCAGGGCGAACTGGCCGCGATAGAAAAGGAATCCGTGGATGACGGTGACGGCCTGATCAGCGAAGGTGCCGACTATGATTCCGTGATCGTTTATACCCGTGGTGGCCATGCCCAAGGTATTGGGTAAGTCGATGGAGGTTATCTTGCCGCCGCTGTCTAGGAATCCGTGGGTGTTGAACTGGTCGTCGTACCAGTAGCCGACGACTTCGCCTTTGTTGTTTACGCCGAAGGCATAGGAGAGGGTAGCGCCTGGGATGTTGATGGTGGTGACTTTGGAGGCGTGCGAGGATGCTTTGGTTGGAACTGCCCCCCGCCTGAGTGCGGAAGCGGGCAGGACCGGATGTTTCCCTTTGTTGGGTGATGCCGCCGAGGCGGACAGCGAAGAGATCGTCGCTAGCGCCAGCATGACAAAGGGTGCAGATGCAGGGAAGCAGGGAAGTTTTGGCATGCGAGGATTGTACCCCGCGGATTCCAATCAAATCAGGCGCGTTGATCAGGGTTTATGCAGGCGAAGCATGACGACGCCATGCGCAGTGACAGGCTGAGAAAATGCGCCTGCTGTAGTTCCGCGGTCGGCATGCGCCCACAGATCTCGCACTGACAAATTCTTGCCCACGTCCAGCGTGTCCCATGAAACTACGGCGCGCATCTCCTCATTGCTGTGATTGAAGATTGCGATCGCGGTGTCACCGGAGGCAAGTGGCTTCTTCCAAATCTCGATGTCGCCCATGGTGCTGATGCGCTTTCCTCCTGCACCGAGAGGATCCTGATCGATGGCGATTACTTCTTTGTTTTGCAGGATGGCAGAGATCTCGGGATTCATATTCCGGATGTCGTTTCCGGCGATAAGAGGCGCCGCGATCATCGCCCAAAGGCTGAAGTGCGTCTTGTATTCGTCATTCGACATTCCGCCGTTTCCGATCTCGAGCATATCGGGATCGTTCCAGTGGCCCGGCCCTGCAACGGCAGCAAGGTCACTTTGAGAGAATCCGATCTTCGCCATCGAATCGTAGTGGTCGCGGATGTCGAAGGTGGTGCGCCAGAGATTTGCGCCAACCTGCGTTCCCCATTGCGTAACGGATGCGCGGCCATACTGGCAAAGCGCATAGACGATGGGCCGGCCCGTCTGCTGGAGAGCGTCGCCCATCTTCTGATAAGCCGCCTGCATATCGCCGTCTTTCCAGACTCGCGATGCGGAGCACCAGTCGTATTTCAGGTAGTCCATCCCCCAGGCGGCGAAAGCTTTTGCGTCCTGCAATTCATGCCCGTAGCTGCCTTCGAATCCGCCGCAGGTTCGCGGGCCAGGCGAGGAATATATGCCGATCATCAATCCTTTGGAATGGACGTATTCGGCGAGTGCTTTCATGTCGGGGAAGTTGGGATTAGGGGAGAGCGCGCCATCGGCGTTGCGCGATCCCTGCCATCCGTCGTCGATGATGATGTAGCGATATCCCGCATCTTTCATGCCGCTGGAGGCAATCGCGTCGGCGATGGTGCGCACGGTTGCGTCATCGATGTGGGTGTGAAACTTGTTCCAGCTGTTCCAGCCCATCGGCGGCGTTTTGGCCAGACCGTTGGATGGAATCGCGTGCAGCTCAGGAAGAGCGATTCGCGGCAGCTTTGAGTAATCGACAGAGGGCGCGCGGAAAGACGGGGTTGGCGTGCCGCGCCTGAAGGTGATGGGGCCCATTCGCATCGGAGGTGGGCCGCCTCCGGGACCTGCAGCCAGAGGACCCTCTGGCGCTCCCACTGCCGGAGGGCCGGCTAGCGGTGGACCTGCCGGCGGTATTCCGGGCTCTGGACCACCAGCGCCAACTCCGGGTGGCGGCCCCGGCATAGCAGGCGTAAGGATAATTGTGTCGTCGACGATTTTGCCGGAGACTTCCTTCTTCTGGATCGAACCGAAGGACTCCAGCTCCACGGTGAGGTGAAATGTGTCTCCGGTGACCTGCCCATCGACGATAGGCGAGTCTCCGAAGGGAAGCCCCTGCGTGCCCGTGATTTTGCCGCCCTTTACCTGCAGCTTGTAGACGATCTCCATTTCGCCCATCGGGCTCGAGCGCTTTCCCACCCATGTGCCGGAGATGTCCTGAACACTGGCGGAATCGTTCTGCGATGGGGAGCCATCAGCGGTAGAGTTTTGAGACGCTGCTATAGCGAAGGGCGACGTGAGCCCAATGGACAAAGCCAGTACGGCCAGAACAAGAGAGGAATTCAAGCTGCTCCTTCTCAGGAGGCACCCTGCAGTAACCGCGTAGATCCGCAGGCGCCCACCAAAGGAGCCAGTTTAAGGAGCGCCTTCAAACCGAAACAAGTAAAGGTTTGTAACGATTTGTAACGAAAGCTCTCTTGCCGCCTGGTCCTAGTCCGCAGGCTGAGCGATGGCGGTCAGTTCGAGGTCGATGCGGTGCTGGAACATCGCTTTGATTTCAAGGAACGTTTCGTCTTCGGGGTTGAAGTCGGTGCTGCGTTCGACACGACGGAGAGTGGCCTGAAGGACGGCGAGACGATGCCGGGTATTCAGCACGTCGATGAGGGTCTGCGTTTGGATGCTGCTCATGGTTGGGAGACCTTTGTATCTATGGAACCATGATTTGGAGCTGAGATTGCCGGGATGTTGGTGACAAACATCACTCGAGTAACGCCCCTCGCGACCCGTCATATCCCCTTGCGCCTTCGAAATCCAACATCCAGCGGGTGAGCTGGATCACGGGCTTGAATTCTGCCAAAGATGAACAGCCGTTGAATCCATTGATGTTTTCAAGTTTGAGCCCCGGACAGATTTGCATTCCCTTTGCACTGGGTTCATCTTGCTCTTACAATGCGTGCCGGATACTACTCCCGTGATTGCGCAAAGTGGGCAGAAGGCTCCGTACGCACTCCTTGCATCGACGAATCCACAGGTCGATGTCGTTGGGTCAATCCCATTTCAAAATTCAACGGTCACTCCGGCCAGGCCGCGGATCCATGCCGAGGTCGGGGGATATCGGCTGCGGCTGGCACAGGGGGCGGACGACCGAGAGGCAGCCTATCGGTTGCGCTTTCGCGTCTTCAATATTGAGCTCGGAGAAGGACTCGAGCGCTCCTACGCCACCGGCATCGATACTGATGACTTCGACGTATTCTGCGAGCATCTGCTCGTCGAGGACAAAAATGACGGCCGTGTAGTGGGGACATACCGAATGCAGTCAGGCATGACGGCCGCCATGAATCTGGGTTACTACTCCGCGCAGGAGTTCGAGTTCGCGCCCTACGAGCCGTTGCGGCGAGACATCCTGGAGTTGGGGCGCGCATCCATCGATCGCGAGCACCGCACGCCCGAGGTGCTGACGCTGTTGTGGCGGGGAATCGCGCAGTATGCTAACGAAATGGGCCTTCGCTACCTGGTTGGCTGCTCGTCATTGAATTCGAAAGACCCGGCGGAGGGCTGGCAGATGTATCGCGACCTGACTCGGTACCGGGTCTCGCCTGAGTTCGAGACAGTACCGACTGTGGCGTATACATGCCCCCGCGAGCAAACGGCCGTGAATGCACAGCGCGAAACGGCCTGGAAGGATGCGGTGTCGACGAAGGTTCCCAAGCTGCTGAAAACCTATTTGACGATCGGTGCGCGGATCTGCGCGCCGCCGGCATGGGACCGCGAGTTTGGCACCATCGATTTTCTAACCCTGCTCGATTTGAAGATGCTGTCGTCTGCGGCACGCAATCGGTTCCTGGCGCCCCTCGCCACATGAGCCTGAGGTTTCTCCGGCGCGCTGTGGCGCTGGGGCTGGTGCTGAGCGCGGCGGTACTTCGTTACTGGATGATCCGAGCACGCGGCCCGCTCACTCTGCAGCGGCGTGCTCTCTGGTTGCAGGATACGTGCATCAGAGTGCTGCGGAGCATGGGCATTCGATGCGAAGTCGAGGGCAGGATCCCGACCAATGGCCTCGTCGTTGCAAATCATCTTAGTTATCTGGATGTTGTGATTCTGAGCGCGGCGATGCCGTGCTTTTTTGTCGCGAAGTCCGAGATCGGCGACTGGCCATACTTTGGCAGGGCAGCGCGGGCGGGAGGATCGCTCTTCCTCGATCGATCGCGAAGAGCGAGTACGGAGAAGGTGGCGGCGCTGATCGCCGAACGGCTGAAGCTCCCGGTGCCGGTGCTGTTTTTTCCGGAAGGAACAAGCACCGAGGGAACGATGCTGAAGTTTCATTCGAGCCTGTTTGCGCCGGCGGTGCGCGATAGTGCGCCAGTGACCGCGGTGGCGATCAGGTATGTCATGGAAGATGGAACGCCGGAGCGGGAACTCTGCTGGTTCGGCGATGAGAAGTTCGTTCCCCACCTGGTGAAGACCCTGAAATCACCCGGGTTCGATGCACAACTGCGCTTCGGCGAGCCGCGAATATACAAGGACAGGCGCAAAGCAGCAGCCGAGACCTTCGCGGAGATAGCTGCACTGAGAGAAGCGGCAAGCGCCGAAGCCAAGTCACTACAGCACGCGTGAAGTCCCCGGACGTCCATCAATGTCAGAAAGGCAAACCATGGTTGCCGGTCTGTGATCAGTAACCGACTCCATTCATCCGCACTAGTCTCGACAACCTGGTCTAAGGTCCGCGCCTGTTTACTGATTGCTTCCGGAGGGACCACTCGCCAACTTCACTTTGCAATGAGCACAATTCTAGTTTTTAGTTCACCTTCCCTCAACTGAATGATCTGCGCCTCGCCTTGCACGAATCCTTGTTTGCGTGTGAATTGGACCAGATACCGACCGGGCTTTAAATGCGCCAGTTGAAACGACCCGCTTGGCTCTAGCTCTGACGTCAACACTGTGTTCCACGGCCTGTCATTGGACGTGACAGTGTCTGCCTTCACCCAACCTTCAGCTTTCTTACCATCGGGAAAATGGACAGAACCGGAGATGCTTGCCGACGGCCCGGCCATAATTTCGGCGCGACAGACAGTTTGGCCTGACGCATTGATTGCAACCGGCGGAATGCTTTCGTTAATAACCTTCCCGAGATTCGAGAAAGCGACACTCAAGGTAGTTGGCAGATTCAGAGATAAGCGATAGCGCCCCTGGGGCACGCGATCAAATTCAAAGTAGCCACCTGTGTCAGCAATTACCGTGCTGGAAGCACCACCTGTTTCGGGTCGCAATGTTACTGCCACACCTCCGAGCGGACTCGTGGTCCCGCCTTCGGGTTCTGACATCCGTAAGAGTTCACCGGCAAATTGAGGCAGTGGCTGGTGCGAAGCAATCCTTCTGAGGATTCTGAGGTCAGCATGCCCACGATCAAGGGACGCTGTTCGGGAGCAGATACCGGTGTTCAAGACGCCATCATGGTGCCATGCATCGATGAGGTATTGCTTGCCAACCTCGAAGTGAAATCCGCAATCGCCGCCTCCCATTCCGGTTCGGACGTCGACTATATCCCCAGGCTTCTGGATCCCCCGAAAACTCTCGACCACACGAATCCGAACGGACTGGTGCCACCAACTGATCCCGCCGCCGGGGGGAACGGGTGCCTTCGACAACACCTCGCCGATGAAATCGACATCAGCATAGAAGTGCGGATCGCAGATTTCATGCTCGATGCAACTGCACGCCCAAACCCTGGGTTCACCGAAGAACAGGAGAAACCAGATAAGCGCTATCGCTCTGATCCATAGTCGAACAAGTCTTTTGGTGTTCATATTCTCTTAGACACCGATCACCCGAATTAAAGCATGGTCGAAGCCTCACGGTTGGATCACCGCCCATACGTACTTTACCGGTCGGTTAAGGAAGGATTCTGGACCATCCGACGATAATCTCTAATCTAAGCGTAAAATCGATCCGATCCATCGAGTAGATGATGTTACAGAGGACATGCACCGATGAGTGGCTCAATCCCTCTGACTCTAGCTCAAGGCCGGTTCGGCGTCTCGTCTCGCTTGTCGCATTAGGCGCGTTCATGTACTTCTGCATGGGCAGATTTCGATTCACACATCAGGGGTTGAATCTCGCGTTCGCCGGTCTCTTTCTCTTGCTCCCGTTTTTCGCCATCAAGCCCGCTCGGCGCCTGCCGCGCGCGGCCAGGATAGCGACCCTTATTCTCCTCGTGCCCATGTTGGGGTTCTCAGGGATGGGCCTGGCGGCGATGGCGGCATGCGATATTCCAGACGCAGTAAAGCACGTTCAGCTGAGCCGGGAGCTGTGCACGCTCCGCCACGGAGATTACTCGGTGCATCTTGCATGGGAGGAGACCGCAGGAGGTGCTGTAGGCCCGCACGGGGTAAGCCTGGAGCAGCGAAGGGAAATTTTTCCGGGTTTTTATCTCGTGAAGTTTTTGGACTACTTCGAGGGTGCAAGTGAGGGCACTTTATCTTGGGTGGCTGTAGACAGAGTCTCGTTGAATATTCCCGTCGCTGGCTATGATCAGAATCAAAAAAACGTTCACCGCGAGTATTCGCTAAAGCCATGGCTCTACTTCTGAGCGTTCAGCATTGGTGGCCGCTTGAGCGTTTCGGACAAATGACCACAACCCGGGAACTATTCGACTCCTCAGAAAAAGAGTTGGAAGAACCCGAGCGCCCATACAACACACAACAGGCATGCAAACATCGCGGCACCGAATGCGCGATGCATCCACAGCAGCCTTCCATTCGGGAATAAGCGTCTATACTCTCGCGATAGCCGAAGCGACTTGGATAGGTACCACCAAAATGTCGAAAACTGGCGGTCTTTGGGAAGGCTTTCATTCACCTTGTGCACTATTTCCTCATGAATTATTGAAGCCCCTGCACCACACAACCACGTTCCAGCTAGTCCTACGATCACGACGATAGTTCGTGTCGACATTTGAGGAATTGTACTTTGTGCTCTCTCGGATTTGCGCAGATTGCGTTCTCGGCGTATCGCCGTCTACACGAAAGTAGTACCAAAGACAGACCGCGACACGTGAACGCAGCCCTTCTGTATGCGTCTAACAGCCACAGATTCGACGAGAGTCATTTACAGCCTGGAACCCGTACCTTTTCTTTCGATTGATCAATTGGCGAGGGCTGGCGGCGCGGTGGAGCCGCGGACGACAAGGTTTGTCGAGACGAGAAACTCGCGCTGCAGGCCGGCTTTGCCGGGGTTTTCGGCATGCAGGCGGAGCGCCTCAAATGCCGCGCGGGCCAGGTCGGCGCGCGACAGGCGAATAGTGGTCAGCGGCGGCAGCGTGAACTCGGCGAAGTCGATATCGTCGAGCCCGATGACGGAGAGATCCTGCGGCACACGAAGGCCCTGTAGGTAAGCCGCGCGCAGGACGCCGATAGCAGTCATGTCGTTGGAGCAGATCACCGCAGTAGGCTGTCCGGCCAAGGCTTGAAGCTTACCGAAGCCAATCACACCGCCCTTAAGCGTGTGATCGCACTCGATGATCCATTGCTTATCAATCGGAAGCCTCTCGGACCGCATCGCATTTTCAAAATCATTCTGCCGCGTGATCGCGGAGTGCAGCTTATGCGGGCCGGCCAGGAATCCAATTTTGCTGTGTCCAATGGTGGCGAGATGATGGACTGCGGAGCGGATGCCGGTGCTGTAGTCGAGCAGAATGGTGCTCGCAGCGGGCTCGGCCAGCCGGAACTCGGCGAGTACGACCGGGATGTCGTGGAAAGATAGCTGGTCGAGGACCGGCTCTTCTTCACCAAAGGTGAGCACCGCGACACCGTCGACCTTGCGCTCGAGCATCCGGCGCACGCAGTTGGTGAGAACCGCGGGATCGCTGTTCGAGGAGCTGACGAGAATCTCGTAGCCGTTGGCGACGGCAATTTCTTCAAAGCTCTGGATCAGCTCGGGAAAGAACGGATTGGTGATGTTTTCGACAATGATGCCGAAGAGGCGGCTGCGTCCGGAAACCAGGGTTCGCGCATGGGTGTTGGGAAAGTAATTGAGCTGTTCGATAGCCTGCCATACGCGCTTCGCAAGCTTCTCGCTGACAACGGGTGAGCCGTTGATGGTGCGGGAGACGGTGGCGATGGAGACTTTAGCCAACGCGGCAACGGCCCGGATGTCGGGAGTCTTATCGGCGCCTTTGCGACTTGCTTTTCGAGCCACTAGCGAATCCTAAGCACGTCTAAAGATAAATGAAAGGGGAACTTTCATCATAACTGGCGAGATTGGTTGATAAGCACGCCCAAATGCGCGCGGTGGATTACTTAGGACTTATCCGATATCAGCATGCGCAGATCGCGAAGGTTATGGCTGGTAGGACCCGTGATGATGGTATCGCCAAGAGCGGTGAACAGCGGGCAAGCGTCGAACGTGCGCAGGTTCTCTTCCGGGTCGAAACCAAAGGCTCGGGCCCGCGCCACGGTGGTGGGATCGGCGATGGCGCCGGCACTCTGCGTATTGCCGTCGATGCCATCAGAGCCGGCGCTGAGGACAGTAAGCATCTCGCCTGGATGGAAGGCGAGCTCGAGCGCGCAGGCTAGTGCAAATTGTTGATTGCGGCCACCCGCTCCGGGAGTGCGATCGAGGGTGACGGTGACTTCACCGCCCGAGATCAGGCAGAAGCGGCGATGCAGGGCGCGCAGCTCATGGAATCGGTCAAGCAAATATCGAGCCGCGTCAGCGTAGTCCCAGTCGTCGCATGAGTTGTCGACGGAAACGAAGTAGCCGGCTTTCTGAGCGAGCGTGCGGGCGCTCTCCACGAGGTCGAGATCGGAGAGAAGTACTTCGAAGACGGAGTCGCGAAAGGCTTCGTCTTCGCCCGTGAGGCTGGCCGCCGATGTAAAGCGGCGCGGACTTGGCTCGCTGCGGCCGAAGCGGGGAAGGAAAGGCGGTTTCCACTTCTTGTTGCCTGGCGATTCCGGCAGGTCAGTCTGCTGGAAGAAGGCATTGACCGATGCAGGAAACCTTTGGCCGAGATTGTATTTCTCGATGATCTCGTGGACCTCTGAAACTGTTGAGTGGTCGGGCGAGGAAGGACCGGAAGAAAGAGCATCAAGGGTGCGAAGAGGAACGTCGGGAACCAGCAGCGAGACCTTCAGCGAGTCGGGTGCGGCGATGGCCAGTCGTCCGGCTTTGACGGCGCTGAAGTGCTTGCGAAGAGTGTTGATCTCATTGATGGGCGCGCCGCAACCGAGGAGGGCATCGTGAAAAGCGACGGTATCGGCGAGCGTGATTCTTTGGTCGAGGGGCAGATCGAACATCGCTGAGCCGCCACCGGAGACGAGATAGAACACGAGTGTGTCGCGCTTGGCTTTTTTGAGAAGAGCCAGAGCAGCGCGGGCCGCGTCGAAAGACTCCTGGTTTGGAAGGGGATGTCCGCCTTCAAAGTAGCGGAAGCGCCAGTTGCGTTTCTTAGGAAGATATTTGGAGCAGCAGATGCCGCGCAAACCCTTGCGCCGCTTCATGCGGTCAAGCAGGATCTCGAGCATCGGTCCGGCGGCTTTGCCGATGGCGATAACGAAAATGCGCTTGTACTGAGAAAGGTTGATGGTGTCGGGGCCGCTGCCGTCGGGCAAGAGGCGCTTGAGAGAGTTCCCTTCAAAGAGAAGACGGCGGTCGAAAGCGGACTCTATGCTGCTGGCCTCGAGTGCCTCGGTGAAGAAGCTGGTAGCGCGCGCGTGCAGGAAGTCGAGCGGCGTCTCGCTGGCGGGGGTCATTGAACCTGCTCCTTGAGCGCGGCGGCGAGCCACGCAGCCAGAGACTTCTGCATGGATGCAAGGTGGCCGGTGAAGAAATGGTCGGCTCCGGAAATAAAGACCAGACGTCGGGGTTCGGCGGCGGTGCTTACGATCCTTTCGAGTTCGGCCTTTGGGGCGAACTGATCGCGGTCTCCGCTGAGGAAGAGCTTGAATATCTTGCAGCCCGCGAACGACGAATACTGGTAGGGGCGTCCGAAACCCTGGACGGGAAGCCCCAGAGCAGCCAGCGCCTGAACATGGTTGCCAGTGCCGCAACAGGCGGCGAGAGACATGGCCGCGCCGAAGCTGAATCCCACGACGATCGTGGGCAGACCGAATTGCTCGTGAAGCCAATCGAGCGCTGCGGAGACATCTTCTGTTTCGGCGAAGCCGTCATGGTGCCCTTCGCTGAGGCCTGTGCCGCGAAAGTTGAAGCGCAAGACGGGAAGGCGGAAGCCGAAGTCCGGGGCGTTGAGGACTTTCATGGCGTGGTAGATGACTTTGTTATGCAGGGTTCCGCCGCCGAGAGGATGAGGATGACAGACGAGCGCTGCGTATCGGGATTCTGGAGCGCCCTCGTTGAGCAGAGCTTCGAGCCTCCCGGCGGGCCCGCGGAGATCCACGCTTCGAAGCGTGGTGGGATAGCTGGCGGCGGCTGGTTCAGAAGGAGCTGCGGGAGACTTCATTCAACAGTTAATTTTACGCGCTTTTGAGGCTGAGGTGGATTAGTCAGAAATACCGTTGAATCCCTTGCCCTTTCAAACACGATATTCTGGCAGCACGATGCATGAGCTAGAGCCGATTGATCCAATACGGTTTACCCAGCAGCTTTGCGAGATTGAGTCGACCACCTACTTCGAGGGGCAGGTAGGGGATTTTCTTGCGGCGTTTTTGAGTGGCCGCGGATGGGAAGTCGATCAGACTCCGGTACCGCAGCCGGAGGAGAGCGCAGGGAAGGGTCCGCGGTGGAATGTCTACGCGGGGCCGGCGGGGCAGCGGCCTGATCTGGTGTTCTCGACGCACATGGATACCGTGCCGCCTTACATTCCATTCCGGGAAGATGCGGAGTTTCTCTACGGGCGCGGCGTTTGCGATGCGAAGGGAATTATCGCGACGCAGGTTGCGGCGGCCGAAATGCTGCGGGCCGACGGACTACAGGTTGGCTTGCTGTTTGTGTCGGGCGAGGAGCGGGATTCGGCTGGCGCAAAGGTGGCGAATGAGTCTCCGAAGGGCAGCAGATTTTTGATCAATGGAGAGCCGACAGACAACCGCCTCGCGCTGGCCTCGAAGGGCGCGTTGCGAGCGGTCTTCAAAGCCTCCGGGAAGATGGCGCATTCGGCGTATCCCGAGCTTGGCGACAGCGCGGTGCACAAGCTGGTGGAAGTGCTCGGTCGATTGCTGCACCTGGAATTGCCGGTGACTCAGGACGTTGGCCCGAGCACCTTGAATATCGGACAGGTGCACGGCGGGCACGCGCCGAATGTGATCGCCGACAGAGCGGAAGCGCAGGTTCTGGTGCGGCTGGTTGGTGATTCGGAGCCGGTGCGCAAGGCCCTTGTGGAAGCTGCCCGCGATCTCGCAGAGGTGGATTTCACGTTGGAGATTCCATTTGTGCGGCTCAAGGCGGTGGAAGGATTGCCGACGATGGTGGCGAAGTTTACGACAGACATCCCGCAGCTTTCCAATTGGGGCGAGCCGCTGCTGCTCGGTCCGGGATCGATTCATGTGGCGCATACGCCGCATGAACGCGTCGCCAAAAAGGAACTCCTCGAAGCAGTTGAGCTATATGTTCGAGTTGCAAAGCAGTTGCTGGCCTGATGGTGGCATCCAACCTTTTTTCTGACTTCCCCAAGGAGATAATGATGAGCACTTCTATTTATGACGTTCCGGTAAAGAAGATTTCAGGCGATGACGCTTCGCTGGCTGAGTTCAAAGGCAAGGTTGTACTGGTGGTGAACGTCGCGTCGAAGTGCGGCCTTACGCCGCAGTATGAGGGTCTGGAGAATCTGTACGAGCAATTCAAAGGACAGGGGCTGGTAATCGCCGGATTTCCAGCCAACAACTTCAAGAGCCAGGAGCCGGGAACAAACGAGGAGATCCAGAATTTCTGCACCTCGAACTATGGCGTGAAGTTTCCGATGTTCAGCAAAATCTCCGTGGCGGGCGACGACAAGCATCCGCTGTATAAGCTGTTGACCACTGCCCAGCCCAAGGCGATCAGCGTTGCTGAAGTTCCCTTCCGCGAAAAGCTGAAGGGCTACGGGATCGAGACAAATGCCGACCCCGAAGTCCTCTGGAATTTCGAGAAGTTTCTGGTGGGACGAAATGGCGAAGTGGTCAAGCGGTTTTCGCCCGATACACCGCCGGATGCACCGGAGTTGGTGGCAGCGATCAAGGAGGAACTGGCCAGGGAGTAGTGGTTCGTCTTAAAAAGCTTGCCTGAAAAACGCCCGGCTCAGGTGGTTTTGAAAGGGCACGGATTTATCCGTGCCGATCAACTGCCCAAAACGGAGGGAGCAGCAGCCTTCAGGCTGCTGAATATCTTTGCGCCGATGAAAAAAAGGCTTCAGCCGCTGGGTTTCTTTCTGAGGGACTATCCATCAGCCAGCACGCCGCTTCGCCCTCCGTCCGTCGGGGTCGGGAAGAAGATGCGGAAGACTGTGCCGCATCCCGGGCGGGTGCGCACGGCGACCGTTGCGTGATGTTTGTCGAGAATCCCTTTTGAAACCCAGAGACCCAGGCCAGTGCCTGCTTCGCCTTTTGTCGTGACAAACGGATGAAACAGTCGCTGAAGCATTTGTTTGTCAATGCCTGAGCCGTTGTCTGCAACGGTGACAGCGACTCCGGATGCGCCCCGGCTGGTCGCGGCGCGGACCTCGAGGGTGAGGCGGCCTTTGTCAGGCACAGCGTCGAGCGCGTTGGAGATGAGATTGGTGAAAACCTGCTGAATTTCTCCGGGCTGGCAGAGCACGGTGGGAGCGGGGCGGAAGCGGCGGTCGATGGAGATTCCGCGAACACGGATTACGGGGTCGTGGAAGTAGACCACAGAGTCAAGAACCTCTTCGAGCGCGATCTCCGCGGGAGCGGTGCGCTGGCGGTAGAACTTGAGGCTGCGAGCGGTGATGTGAGAGAGCCGCTGAAGTTCCTTGTCGGCGATTTCTAGAAGGTCTTTTGAATTGGCCGAAAGTCCTTCGTCGTTCTTGGCGAGGAAGAGCAGATTGGTCACGGCCTCGAGCGGGTTATTGATCTCGTGGGCGATGCTCGCGGCGAGCCGTCCAGCCGCGGCGAGCTGCTCCGAGCGGCGGAGCGCCTGCTCGGATTTTCGCGCTTCTGTCGTGTTGCTGCAGTAGAGGATGATGCCTTCGCCCGGTTGCGGATACACGTTGAACTGGAACCAGGCTTCCCCTTCTGCGCCGCTGAAGAACTGCTCAAATTCCACGGGTTCGCGCTGCTCCATGGCCCGGCGCACATTGGCTTCCAATTCCGTTCCCATAATTTCGGGATACAAGTCCCAGAACGTTGCGCCGACAATGGACTTGCCGGCGCTGAGTTGCGATGCGGCGGCGTTCATGTAGGTGATGCGGTACTCCGTGTCCATGGTGCAGAAGGCGATGGGGATGTGCTCGAGTGCTTCTCCGGCGAACTGGCGTGCCCGATTGATCTCCTGTGTAAGGGCGGCCTTCTGCTCAGCTGCATCTCTGCGCATACGAGACATCTTCAGCTGCGCATCGACGCGCGCGATGAGTTCGCGAGCGGCGAAAGGCTTTGTGAGGTAGTCATCTGCTCCTGCTTGGACGCCTTCGATACGAGCTTCTTCTCCGGCGCGGGCGGAGAGCATGATGATGGGGATAAGAGCTGTGGCGGCGTTCCGGCGCAGTTCGTTGAGAAGAGCGAAACCGTCCATCTCGGGCATCATCGCGTCTGTGAGTACGAGATCGGGAGTATGACGGTGTATCTCTTCGAGAGCTGTGCGTCCGTTGTCTGCGGGAATTACCGTGAAGCGCGCAGCGAGCAACGAGCGAACGTATTCGCGCATGTCTGTGTTGTCGTCTACGAGAAGGACGACGGGCCGCGCAGCCGATCGGAGCTGATTTCCACCGGGGGTTTCGTCTCCGACCGAGCCCGCAACCTCCTGTTGCAGCTGATCGTGGCCGGGGAGCCAGCCCAGAGCCTCCTGAACGAATGCGATAGCTGAGCCCTGGAGCACCAGGGGACTACCGCCGTCGCGGACGATATTGCCGTGCTTCAAGTGTTCATGGCCGAAAGGCAGGCGCACTTTGAAGTCCGTGCCCTCGCCGACATGGCTCTGCACCTCGACGGATCCGCCATGCATGGTGACGAGCTCATGAACCAGCGCCAGGCCGATGCCGCTGCCTTCATGACTGCGACGGCGAGCACCTTCGATGCGGCGGAAGCGTTCGAACAGATTCGGAAGATCCTCTGCAGAGATCCCGGTACCGGTGTCATGGATCGTGAGCAGCGCGCCGTTTCCTTCAGCGGCGATGGAGACACGAATCTCGCCGTCGAAGGTCGCTTTGAGGGCGTTGGAGAGAAGGTTGAGAACGATCTTCTCCCACATGTCCCGGTCGACGTAGACCTGCTCGGGAAGTGGCGGGCACTCGATCACTAGTTTCAATCCGGCACGTTCGACGGCAGATCGGAAGACACTTGCCACCTGGGCGGTCAGGAGAGAAAGGTCCGTGGGCTGGTAGGTGGCCTGCATGCGTCCGACTTCAATGCGGACGAAATCAAGGACTCCGTTGACGAGCTTTAGAAGGCGCAGGGCGTTACGATGCAGCATCTGCAGCGATTCCGCGGAAGGAGCGGTCTCGTTGAGCAGCGCATCTTCAACGGGGCCAAGAATCAGTGTCAGAGGCGTGCGCAGCTCGTGGCTGATGTTGCTGAAGAAGGCGGTCTTGGCGCGATCGAGGTCGGCGAGTTCTTCGGCGCGGCGCCTCTCCGCTTCGTAGGCTTCTGCGTTGGCGATGCTGGCGGATATCTGTCCAGCGGCCAGCTCGAGGAATCCGGTGTAGCTGGTGTCGAACTGTCGATAGGGGTTGATAGCTGCGATGAAGACGCCTGCCGGCTTGTCCTGGCCGCGACGAGTAAGTGGAACGAGGCGTGCCTGACTGGGAGGTTTGTTCCACATGCCGCAGGGAAGATCGGGGAAACGGCCGCCAAGATCATCGAGCGTGATGGGTCGATTCGTGTCGAACAGAATGTGCACCGGCCATGGCGCGGACACAGATTCGCTGTCCATCTCCTTCGGCGCGGCGCTATGGCCAGGCTCGATGCCGCATTGCGCAACAAGGCATAGGTTTGGCCCGCCGTCTTCAAAGCAGTAGACGAGAGCGAAAGGAATGTCTTTCTGCTCGGCGAGGCCGTGGTTGATGGCAGAGTAGACCTCCTTCCTTGTATTTGCGTTAACGATGGCGCCGGCCAGCGTGCTGAGCGATGTGAGCTGGCGCTCTCCGCGCACGCGCTGCGTGTCTTCCATGACGACGCAGAGCATACCCTCGATTTCACCGCTCGAGCCTGCAAGTGGACTGTAGGAGAAGGTATGGTAGGTCTCTTCAGGGAATCCACTACGTTCAAGAATGAGGCCGAGGGTCTCATCCCACGAGGCCTCACCCGTGCGCATGACACGCTCGATGCGGGGTCCGATGTCGGGCCAGATCTCGTGCCAGACTTCGGGAGCGGGTTTCCCCAGAGCCCACGGGTGTTTCTTGCCCAGGGTTACGCGCGCATAAGCGTCGTTATAGAGGAATGTAAGCTGCGGGCCCCACGCCATCCACATGGGGAATCGCGACGTGACGAGAATTCGAACGGCGGCTTTGAGGCTGTCTGGCCAGCCCGCTACTTGCCCGAGCGGCGTCATCGACCAGTCGTAGGTACTGATCAATTCGCTCATTGTGCCCGGCTGCATTGTGCCTAGTTGTCCGTCCCAGAGCGGGATCTCGTCGTCCATCGAAATGTCTCCGGCTCAGGTCAGCCTACTTAATTTTTACGGCAGCAGACATGTCATGGTCATGGAAAGTAATCAAGACAGGGCTTGAATCTTTGAGTAAGTCAAAAAGATGACGTTTGAGTAAACATCAAAATTCGATGCCTTTGCGGAGGGGCCGGTTGTCTGTGCGCATTGTGGCCACCCACTGAGGTTTGAGTACCCTTGGTACCGGCATTCCTGCCACTTTAACCGGCCCAGACCGCCAGGTTAGGATGAGCCCCCGGAATAACCCTTTCCCTCAAGCTTGGTCCGCCCCCGGCTTTCTCTGAGGCTGGAAGCGGAAAAGACGACGCGTGTATTCTCGGCGCATGGGCGAAAGACAGTCAGACACGGCAACCGTATTGAATCAGCTGCAATCGGCATCCTCCTCTTACCTTCGATCGGCGCGCCATCAACCCGTGAATTGGCATGCGTGGGGAGAGGCTGCTTTTGCCAAGGCCCAGGCCGAAAACAAGCCGATTCTGCTGGATATTGGCGCAGTCTGGTGCCACTGGTGCCACGTGATGGATCGCGAGTCCTATGAGGACGCCGAGATTGCGCGCATCATCAACGATCACTTTGTCGCGGTGAAAGTGGATCGAGACGAGCGGCCAGATGTGGATACGCGATATCAGGCTGCGGTGTCAGCGATCAGCGGCCAGGGCGGATGGCCACTGACTGCTTTTCTGACCCCGGATGGGCTGCCATATTTCGGAGGGACGTATTTCCCCAGAGATGATCGCTACGGCCGGCCAGGGTTCGGTCGGGTTCTTCTGACCATGACTCAGGTGTGGAACGACCGCAGGGATGAGGCGCTGGAGTCAGCGTCCAGCGTGATGGGCGCGATTGAGAACAATGAGTCGTTTTCGGGTCGCGGCGGAGACTTGAATCTGTCGTTGGTCGAAAAAATTGTGACATCGGCTGTGTCGCAGTTCGATCCGCGTCATGGTGGATTCGGTTCGCAACCGAAGTTTCCGCATCCGGCGATTCTGGATCTGCTGTTGCAAGTCGGCTTGAATCGCGGCATCGATGAGGCCAAGCGGGCTTTCACCGTGACGCTGCCCGCGGCGGAGTGTACGACCAGCTCGCGGGAGGCTTTCATCGCTACAGCGTCGATGAGCGCTGGGTGGTCCCGCACTTCGAAAAAATGATCTACGACAACACAGAGCTGCTGCGAAATTACGCGCACGCTTACGAGACATTCGTGCGCGAGGATTTTCGCAGCACAGCTGAGGAGATCATCGCCTGGCTCGATGCGGTGATGACCAATCGCGACCGCGGCGGGTTCTATGCCTCCCAGGATGCGGACATCAATCTCGATGATGACGGCGACTACTTCACCTGGACGCTGGACGAAGCGAAGGCCGTTCTAGATGCGGATGAGCTCGCGGTAGCCGGTCCCTGGTGGGATATCGGCGACCTTGGCGATATGCACCACAACCCGGCCAAAAATGTATTGCACCGCAAACTGTCGCTTGAGGAAGTCGCGTCGCAGACGGGCAAAGCAGTTGCTGACGTTCGATGGCTGCTTTCGTCGGCGCATCGCAAACTGCTCGCTGCGCGCGTCGAGCGCCCTGCGCCGTTTATCGATGAGACGGTCTATACCGGTTGGAATGCGATGGGAGTGACAGCCTACCTTGAAGCCGCGCGGGTACTTCGTGGGGAGGAGCCGCGGAAGTTTGCCCTGCTTACGCTGGACCGCATCATCGCAGAAGCCTGGGACGGGGAAAGCGCGCTGCGCCATGTTGTCGCTTACGGCGGCGAAGCCGAAGAGGGAACCGCGGACGATGTGCCGGGGACACTGGACGACTACGCGATGACTGTCCATGCCTGTATCGACGGGTGGATCGCAACCGGACAGATGCGGTACTACCAGGCAGCGGTGAAGATTGCCGACGCGATGATCGAGAAGTTCTACGACAGGACTGCAGGAGCGTTCTTCGACACCGCAGTCGCGGATGGCGCCGTTCCGCTGGGGGCGCTGACTGCGAGAAGAAAGCCGCTGCAGGATTCGCCGACTCCGGCTGGCAATCCGACCGCAGCTTCGGCTCTTCTGCGGCTCGAAGAACTGAGCGGCCGCAAGGAGTATCGCGAAATTGCAGAAGACACGCTGGAATCGTTTGCCGGAATCGTAGAGCACTTTGGGCTCTATGCAGGCAGTTACGGCCTGGCTGCGGAACGCCTGCTGCTCGATCCGATCCAGGTCGTGATCGTCGGGAATGGCGCAGAAGCCGATCAGCTTGAGGCGCTCGCAACCGCGCGGTACGCGGTGAACAAGACGGTAATCCGGCTTTCAGCGGAAACGATTGCTGCCGGAGCGCTGCCGGATGCGCTTGCCGAAACCCTGGGTCAGGTTCCAAAGCCAGAAGACAAGCCAGCCTGGGCGCTGGTGTGCCGTGGCAGGACCTGCATGCCGCCCGTATGGGATCCGGAGGGCCTGCTGAAGGCGATGGAGTAGCGAGCGTTCACGGCTGACCATCCGCAGTCTTGAAACGACTGTCATATTCATCTACAAAAATGACTGTCATCCTGAGCGAAGCCGGTCAGTCAGGACCGGCGCAGTCGAAGGACCCGCGTTGCTTTTAACCCGCGAGTCACCTCAACCCCAATCACAACCAACTAACCGGCAATACCCACTCGAAGCGAACCCGCATAAGTGATTCCCCGCGGTCACGAAATCGCGTTTACTTCCGGACAAGGCATTAACCAGGTCTCAAGTCGGCTCGGCTTCTCATCGGCAGGATTAGGCAAGAGATCAACAGGATTAGAGAAGCCCTATCAAGTAGGTGTTCGGTACCCTTGTGTCTGACGAGTGAATCTCGGACAAGGACATTGAACATGGTCAACGCGCTTGATTTCACAGGGAAGATTGCTCTCGTGACAGGAGCTGCATCCGGCATGGGACTGGCTACTGCACGAGCATTCGCTGATGCTGGTGCATCCGTCGTATTGGCGGACGCTCGCTCTGAGACAGTGTCGCAGGAAGCTGCACGACTGGAGGCCACAGGCCATAAGGCATTGGGCCTTGCCTGCGATGTGCGCGACGAAGGTCAGGTTGAGCAGATGGTAGCTCGAACCGTCTCGGAGTTTGGAAGGCTGGATGCGGCGTTTAACAATGCAGGCGTGATGGCTCGCATCGTTCCCACGGCAGAGAGCACACTGGAAGAGTGGAACCGAGTCATCGACATCAACCTGCGCGGAGTATGGTGCTGCATGAAGTTCGAACTTCGCCAGATGGAAAAGCAAGGTAGCGGAGCCATCGTGAACAACGCCTCAGTCGGCGCACTCACAGGGAATCCCGGCATTGGCTCTTACATCGCTTCCAAGCATGGCGTTATCGGCCTCACCCGCACCGCGGCTCTCGAATACGTAAAAAAGGGTATACGCGTGAATGCGGTGAATCCCGGCCTTATCGATACCCAGATTGCGCGCGACGTCGTCGCCGGGGACACCCGGGCATACGCTGAAATGGAGAAGAATACGCCCATTGGTCGGGCAGGAAGGCCCGAGGAGATCGCATCGGCAGTGCTCTGGCTCTGCAGCCCGGGAGCGAGCTATGTGGTGGGACACGGGCTCACGGTAGACGGCGGATTGACTGTGGACTAGTGCGATACCGACTCAATCTCAAATTTGGGAAGGTGACCACCTGCTCTTCCTCTTGACGAACCTTCGCCCGAATCTCCTCCGACATGCGCACATAGTGCTCCCGCCAATAAGTCAATGCTCCGCCGCATTCACCCCCGCCTAAGTTCCTCATTCCACGCGTAAAATTCCTGCCGCCCATTTTGCAGGTTATTTACTCTTTTCTGCGCACAATGGAATTGCAGTCAAATCTGAAACAAAATCAACGCGAAAGTTCGAACAAACTGAGCAAGCCAACATGCGCGTCAGCGCACGCTGACTTGCCACGTCGCAAAGCGACGCTGACTCTGCTGTCAACCTGTTACGCAACACAACCTGATCACTGACCACTGATTCCTGATCACTGGTCCAAGGAGAACCCATGGCGCCTCGATGCTATCAATCCCTCGACAACGGTCAACGATGCAACGCACCTGCAATCCACGGCTCAAAATTCTGCCGCCACCACGATCCGCAGCGGCCAAAGCAAGCCGCAGCAGAATCCCGCGACTCGGAAACTCTCGAACTCCCGCCCCTGCTCGACAAGCCCTCCATGCTCGTTGCGCTCAACCAGGTCACCCAGGCACTCGCCGCTGGCCGCATCAAGCGCTCCGTGGCCGCAACCCTCCTCTCATGCATCAAGCTCGCCAATCGGCTCATCGCGGAAATCGCCGAAGCAGGCTTAACTGTCTCCCCGGCCGCAATGCCAACCCGTCAGGACAACGCACCACGATCACTTCTCGCCCCCGACGAACTCGTTGGCATGGCCGCTCCGGCCAGACAACAGGAGATAACCCGTCTCGCCGCATCTGCTCACCCGCAAAAGCCGGCGCCGGCCTTCAATCTCTCCGATCGACCCACGGACCGCTTCGTACAGGAGATGATGGCGCAGGCACACCAACTCCTGGTCAACGAACATCTCCCGGAGGGAGAAGCGAGAGAAGCCCAGCGCGAAACGCTGCGATAGACACACGGCGCGAGGTGCAGGCGTCCCGAGGGCCGCCCAAAATCTGCACATAACTCACGCCGCATGTATTACGTAGAGAATTTAACCAAAAATAGAAAGCGAAGCACAGGCGACCGGGTCTTGTGAGCCTCTAGGCATCAACGCCAACACAACGTCCCGACTAAACCGAGAAAGCGCCCGGCATACACTTCCAAATATCGGCCAGCAACTTCCTTCGTTCCAACCCCAGCCCCGATCCCTGCCCGCTTATGAAACGGATCTGATCAAATCCGTCCTTCAGCCGCTTTGCTCTCCCGGAGGGTGAACCCGAGAATAGCCCAGCGTGAAACGCTGGGATGAAATTGCACACACCCACTCGCGTCCCGTAGGGCCGCCCGAAACTAGCAAATAATCTAGGCTGCATGTTTGTTACGGATTAGGAACTGCCAAACGGGTTCGATTCCTGCGGCTTGATGGTGGTGGGGTCCGGCTTGGGTGCGTCCCCCGCGGACCTCGCTCGCGGCGTTTCGGCGGCTCCGGAGTAAACCCGGTAGGGGTCGCCAGGCAACAGGTTGTTTTCTTCAAGAGCCAGGCGGACGCGGCGTTTGAACTCCCGCACGGGACCCCACTGCTTGGTCGGCTTGGTTTTGAATACGACTGGGAAAATGAGCTCGGAACCCTTTACGGCGTCGACGCCGAGGATCTGCGGATCGGCAACGAAGAGGTCCTTGAAGTCGTCGCTGGTGCGGATGTCCATGGAGATCTCTTTGAGCATCTCCATGACTTTGTCCGGGTTCGCAGAGAAATCGACGCTGACGTTCACTGTCGCAACGGAGAAGTCGACGCTCTGGTTTGCGACAGTGGTGATCTGCGAGTTGGGGATGACGTAGACAGTTCCGTCACTGCCGTCTCGAAGAATCGTTTTACGCAGCGTCATGGATTCGACGACGCCGGAGACGCCGGCGATCTTGATGGTGTCGCCGACGTTAAATTGGTCTTCCAGAAGGATCATGACCCCGTTGAGCATATCGCGAACGATGTTCTGGGCAGCGAGGCCGATGGCCACTCCGGCGACCCCTGCGGACGCAAGCAGCGGGGCGAGATTCACTCCGATAGCCGCGAGGAACTGCATGGTGACGATGGCGACGATGATCGTCACGCCCGTGGCGCGAATAACGCCGGCCATGGTCCTGACCTGGGAGATGCGGACATGACCAACCGCATGCTGTTCGGCGATGCGGACCATCCGGGAGGTAATGAGGGAGAGAACGCGGTAGAGCGCGAAGCCGATGAGGGCAGCGACGAGAAGGTGCGGTAGCTTTATCCGGATAAATTCCTGGGTATCGCCGATCCACTCGTCGAGCACCTTCCCGAAGAAGCGGCCTTCCGTGGCAATTTGAGACCAGGAAGCTAAAAGAAGTGCAGGCATACAAACTCCTGTATTCCGTATCTATATCGTGCAGAAATATCCGGGCGCGGCGCAGCCCTTGGGACTTCCAACAATGCTGTTCCTTCTAAATTCTATCGGGCCCGAAGCGAGATTGAGTGAGCGGTACGGGGGAACGGCAAGTGGCGCTGCCGATTGGGGGTAGCGAAGATCAATGTCGAGGCTTGAACAAGAAATGGCAAAAAGACGTTGCAGATGCTGGCGGGAAACTGCTTTCATTAGCCATCGAGCTTAAAGCGGATCTGGAGCAATATTCACATGTTCCATAGTGATCCGAATATCAGATCTCAAGACAGGCGCCTCATCAAGGGGGTTCCAATGCAGGGCTTCTCAGCAATTTCTTGCATACCGATCAGGCACTTTCGCCTCCGGTTCCGGCTGATGTGTGTGGCTGGTGGGGTCGCGCTTGCGTTTGGTTGCATGGCGCAGGACGGCAAAGCTCCGGCAACACCCGCGTCAACCGCGGTGCAGACATCGGATGCGAAGGTGCATCCGGCGAAAGACATCAAGCCGCAGAAGGGCGGAGCCGGCGATACCGAGCGCAAGAAGCAGATAGCAGATGAAAGCGCCCAGCTGCTCGATATGGCTCTTGCCTTAAAAGCAGAAGTGGATAAGACCACTAAGGACACGCTGTCGCTGAACGTGATCAAGAAGGCCGACCAGATCGAAAAGCTGGCGAAGTCCGTCAAAGACAAGATGAAGCAAAGTTCTGGAAGTTAGGTTGCCGGAACCCAGGTTGCGCTCAAGCGGGAACGGGTCGCATTGACGCAACTGGCCGGCTCACAAAGCAAGGAGCAGCGCGTGATTCGACGGTTTGCCGAGACAGGGAGGTGAACATGGATCTGCTGCAGCATTCGATTAGCCGGAAGAGCGATGCCTCGATGCGAACAGGCACCCGCCGATGGGTGGTTCCATTGCTTGCCTTAGCAGCGATTGCAGCGTTTTGTCCGACAGCAAGAGGGCAATCAATAGGCGATTCAACGCCGAATGCGCTGGACCTGGGGCCGCGATGCCCCACTTGCCCAATTGTGATTCCGTCGCACCCGCTAACAGCCAAGGACAGGGAGGATCGCGCCGACCGGACTGTACAGAAGAAGAACTACAGTGTGGCAAACGCGAAGCGGAAGCTGTATATCGACGACGAGACCAACAAGATGTTGATCCTGGCGCGGGATTTGAAGGCCAAGATCCAGGCTTTGGGCTCGGAACGGCCTTCAGCCTTGATGCTGCGCGAAGCCGCCGTGATCGAGTTCCTGGCAAGAGATATAAAAGACAAGATGAAGCTGACCGTGAACCCTGAGTGATGGCTTGGAGGGAGCCGAGCTGATGCATTTGAGAATGGGTTGGGGCAGAGCGGCCGCGGCAATCGGACTGTTGCTGCTGACAGCTGGATGGCTGGTTGGCGCACAGTTCACAACGGGTTCCCGCGGGGGGATACCCTCGCAGCCGGGGCTCGGAGATAGCCCGAATTTTGATCCTTTGTCGGAAGGGAAACGCACCAGGGCGCTGAACGCCGATCGCCACAAGTCAATGGTCTCGGACACGGAGAAGCTGGTTAAGCTGGCGCGGCAGCTTGATGCCGAGGTTGCATCTAATTCGACAGATGGCTTGACGCCCGACGAGATGCAGAAGCTGCTGGCTATCGAGAAGCTTGCGCACAACGTGAAAACCAAGATGGCTCAATCATTTGGCGGGGGGCCGGATTACAGGGTTCCGTTCACGAACCCCCGGGAGCCGGGCCTGCGATAAGGTTGCTACAATCATCTTCGGATAGGGTCGGATAGAGATAAATAAAGGCTTGATAGACGAAGGATCCCGAACTCTGGAGTGGAACAAATGGGACTTGCGGTTTCCAGCGCACATGCGTCGATGAGGCTCGACGCCTCGGGTCGACTGAGCTCAGAAGACCTGATCCAGATTTATCGGCTGATGTATCTGTCCCGGCGCATCGATGACCGCGAGATTCTGCTCAAGCGACAACAGAAGACGTTCTTTCAGATTTCGGCCGCGGGGCACGAGGCGTTTCAAGTTGCCGCGGGCCTGGCCCTGAAGCCGGGCTACGACTGGTTCTTCCCTTACTATCGCGACCGGGCTTTGACGCTGACTTTAGGGGTGACGCCAACGGACATGTTTCTGCAGGCTGTGGGTGCGGGAACAGACCCCGCAAGCGGAGGCCGTCAAATGCCAACGCACTGGAGCAGCCGCGAACTGAATCTCGTGAGCACGTCATCCTCGACAGCCACTCAGGTGCTACACGCGGTAGGGTGTGCGGAGGCAGGCCGATACTTCACCAATCATCCGGACGCAGCGGTAAGGGTTGAGGGCGACTATCGCGCCTTTCGGGATGTGACCTTCCACGGCGATGAGGTGGTCCTTACCTGCATCGGCGAAGGATCGACTTCACAGGGCGAGTTCTGGGAGGCGCTGAATACCGCTTCGAATCGCAAGCTGCCGGTGATCTTCATGGTGGAAGACAATGGGTATGCGATCAGCGTTCCGGTTGAAGTGAACACGCCCGGGGGAAACATCTCGCGGCTGGTCTCGAACTTCCCGAACTTTCATTTCGAAGAAGTGGACGGTACCGATCCCGAGGCGAGTCTGCTGGCATTTCAACGCGCTGCAGAGCACTGCCGCTCTGGCCTGGGTCCGGCATTCGTGCATGGGCATTGCATCCGGGTTTATTCCCACTCATTGTCGGATGACGACAAGCTGTACCGGTCAGCCGCTGAGCGGGAAGCGGATGCGCTTCGCGATCCGATACACAAGTTGCAGATGCGCCTGCTGCGCGAGAACATTCTGACGACTGAGCAGATCAACGCGCTGGAAAAGGAACTGGAGCGTGAAGCGTCGGAAGCAGCGGATCGGGCGCTGGAGGCTCCTCTGCCGGAACTGGCAAGCATTCCAAAGCACGTGTACTCGGAGGATCTTGACCCGAGACATGCATCGTTCGCGACAGAGAAGGCACAGGTAGCTGGGTCAGCGAATGGGAAGTCGGCGAGCGCAAAGGGTTCCGCGCCGCGAACGATGGCGGATTTGATCAACGCCTGCCTTCACGACGAAATGCGACGTGATCCTCGAATAGTCGTATATGGAGAAGATGTCGCGGATGCAAGCCGCGAGGAAGCCTTGTCGGAAGTGAAGGGCAAGGGCGGCGTTTTCAAGCTGACGTCGGGGTTGCAGGCTGAGTTCGGTTCCGAGCGGGTTTTCAACTCGCCGCTGGCAGAAGCGAACATTGTAGGACGGGCGGTGGGTCTGGCGGTTCGCGGAATGAAGCCGGTGGTGGAGATTCAGTTCTTCGACTACATCTGGCCGGCCGTGCACCAGATTCACAATGAGCTGGCTCTGATGCGGTGGAGATCGAACGGGACCTGGGCTGCGCCGGCGGTGATTCGCGTGCCGATCGGCGGATACCTGACAGGTGGAGCGATCTATCACTCGCAATCGGGCGAGAGTATCTTCACGCATATTCCCGGATTGCGCGTGGCCTTTCCTTCAAATGCGCTGGATGCGAACGGGCTGTTGCGGACAGCGATTCGCTGCGATGATCCGGTGTTGTTTCTGGAGCACAAGAGACTGTATCGCGAGTCGTATGGTCGCGCGCCATATCCTGGGCCGGAGTTTGCGATTCCGTTTGGGAAGGCGAAGGTTGTGCGTCCCGGCGAGCACATGACGCTGGTGACATACGGGGCGCTGGTGCCTCGTGCACTGCAGGCAGCGCAGACGGCCAGCCGCGAAAAGGGAATCGAAGTCGAAGTAATCGACCTCAGGACTTTGAGCCCCTATGACTGGGATGCGATTGCGACTTCTGTGCGGAAGACCAGCCGCGTAATTGTGGCCCACGAGGACATGCTGAGCTGGGGCTATGGCGCGGAGATTGCGGCGCGGATTGCCGACGAGCTATTCGACGAACTGGATGCTCCAGTGAAACGGATTGGCGCGATGGATACGTTTGTTGCGTATCAGCCGGTGCTGGAAGATGCGATTCTGCCGCAGCCGGATACGGTGCTGAAGGCAATCACGGAACTGCACGCTTATTAATCGATGCCGTTCATTCCCGTTGAATTTTGTACAGAACCTTTAGATGCCTGTCGCCCAGGTCCACGCGCCCGGAGCATGTTGTCACTCATGTCGACGATGGGGCGGACTGCACCCATCACCAGTCGTCACTCGTATGTAGGCATCCTGGTCTGGCGCAGAATATGATCACTTGACTGACCTGGGGTGATGATGAGTCTCTGGTTGCAGGATTTGCGGTATGCGTTTCGAGTGCTTCGCAAAAATGTGGTGCTGACGCTGGTAATTCTGGCTTCCCTGGGGATCGGGATTGGCGCGAACTCAGCGATTTTCAGTGTAGTAAATGCTCTGCTGCTGAAGCCTCTTCCTTATCCGTATCCGGACCGGCTGGCGGCGATCTGGCTGCACTCTCCGGGCATTGGAATTTTGCGGGACTGGCCTTCTCCCGGCCAGTATGTCGATATTCAAAATCAGAATCACTCCTTCGACCAGATGGCGATCGCGCAGAGCCGCACGTGGATCCTGACCTGTCGCGAGCAGCCAGAGCGCGTAGATGTTCTCAGGACCCAATCGACCCTGCTGACGATGTTCGGTGCCAAGCCGCAGCTTGGCCGGCTATTGCTGCCTGATGAGGACCAGCCGGGGAGGCCTATGGTCGCAATCCTCAGCTACGGAGCGTGGCAGCGCCTGTTCAGTGCGGACCCAAACATCGTGGGCAAAAGCATCACGATGAACGGAAAGACGATCACGGTAGTCGGCGTGCTTGAGCGCTCCTTCTTGTTGAACGCGGAAGTGATGCCGTCGGAAGGGCCGATGGACAAGGTGGATATGTTCTTGCCACTGCCGCTTGGTCCCGATGCCGCGCAGGAACGAGGCGACGAGAACTACAACATCGTGGTTCGGCTGAAGCCTGGCGTTACGGTGCAACAGGCCCAGGCAGACGTCAACCTCATCGCGAACGAGATTCGGATCAAGGACAAGCGCGATGCCAGCTACGGCATGGACGTGATCGGGCTGCAGAAACAGGTGGTGGGAGATGTACGCCGCACCCTGCTGGTGCTGCTGGGGTCGGTGGCGCTGGTTCTGCTGATTGCGTGCGCCAATGTCGCCAACCTGTTGCTGGCACGCGCTGCCGGCCGCGAAAAGGAAGTGGCGATTCGGACGGCTCTGGGAGCGGGCTGGCAGAGAATTGCCCGGCAACTGTTGACGGAGAGCATTCTGCTTGGGCTGCTCGGTGGCGCAGCGGGTCTGGTGGTGGCGCGATTTAGCCTGTGGGCAGTGCGCACGATGAATCCCGGAAACATTCCGAGGCTGGATGAGATCGGAATCGATGGGACGGTTCTGGCTTTCACCTTCGGGCTTGCGCTTGCGACGGGCATATTGTTTGGACTTGCTCCGGTATGGCGTGCCATCAAGCTCGATCCGAACTCGTCGCTAAAGACGGGCGGCCGGAGCGGACAGGTAGATAGCGGTCTGTATCTGAAGCGGCACCGACTGCGCAGTCTTCTAGTGGTTTCGGAACTTGCTATTTCGCTGATGCTGCTGATCGGTGCGGGATTGTTGATTCGCAGCTTTGTTCGCTTGCAAAGCGTGCCTCCAGGATTCACCACGACTAACGTGATGAGCATGGAGGTGGTGGTCAGTGACCCCAAGTACCGTGACGACAAGTTGACGGCCACTTTCTGGCGCGAGGTAGAAAGCCGCATTGCGCGCCTTCCGGGCGTGACGAGCGAAGGAGCTGTTTCAGCTCTGCCGCTCACCGGCATGGTGGGATGGGGAGGAATCAAGGTCGAAGGTTACAATCCGCCGCCCGGGCAGGAACTGCAGGTCGATCAACGAGACGCGAGCACCAACTATTTTGGGACGATGCAGATTCCGCTGATCTCGGGCCGCTTCTTCTCGGATCAGGACAATAGCGATTCGGCGCAGGTTGCGATCATCGATCAGAAATTCGCGCAGCGCTTCTGGCCGCATGGCGATGCCGTAGGAAAGCATTTGTGGCACGATCCAAAAAAGCCGATTACGGTTGTAGGCGTAGTGGGGGTAGTGAAGCAATACGGCCTGGACACAGATGGAAAGATTGCGGTGTATTTTCCATCGGCGCAGGACTTCGGCCGGGGGACATATCTTGTTGCCCGTTCGGCTGCATCAAATCCGGGGCTGGCGAGCGCGATGACCAGCGAGATTCATGCGGTCGATCCATCGGCTGTGGTCTACGGGGTTCGAAGCATGCAGGATCGGCTTTATGAGTCACTCGCTCGCCAGCGGTTCGCGAGCACGATGCTGGGGGCCTTCGCGGTCTTTGCATTGCTGCTGGCTGCAGTGGGACTTTACGGCGTGATGTCGTTCCTTGTCACGCAAAGCACGCACGATATCGGCATCCTGGTGGCTCTGGGTGCGCGGCGCGAAAACATCCTTCGCCTGGTAGTTCGGCAGGGCATGCAGCTGACTCTGGTCGGCATCTTTGCAGGGCTGGTTGGCGCGGCGGCTCTCACGCGGGCCATCGCTGCGCTTCTGTTCAACGTGAGCGCAATGGACGCGGCTACGTTCCTGACCGTGCCGGCTGTGCTGGCGGCTGTGGCGTTCTGCGCGCTGGTAATTCCAGCGTGGCGTGCCAGCAACGTGGATCCGATCGTGGCGCTTCGGCAGGAGTAGACGGCGGGCTCGAACTCGATTGCCAGCCAGCGGGATGTGGTTGGCCGCACGGAGCGGGGATGCCCGGTCGCGGATACAATGTTGGGATGGGTTTCCATCCCGAAGATAGCTGGCCAGGCCTGTGCCGACGGGCGGATCGAGCCGCATGAAGAGTTTCTTCAGGCTCATCCGCTACGGCATACCCTACTCGGCTCAGTGGGTGGCCGGTGTACTCATGCTGGCAGCGGTGGGGGCTCTGGATACGTTTCGGGTTCTGCTGCTGCAGCCGGTGTTTGACCAGGTGCTGCGGCCTGAGGCGCCTGAGGGTCCGGTCACGCTGGGATTGCCGCACAGCAGCTGGCAGTTCGACCTGAGAGCGCTGATTCCGCATTTCGTGCACATGCACAACGACTACGTTGTAGTTGCAACTTCAATCGTGTTTACCACGATTGCAAAAGGTGTGTGCGATTACGTGGGTACGTATCTGGTGAATTATGCAGGATTCGGGATGATTACCGACCTGAGAAATCATCTTTACGAAGCGACGCTGCGGAGATCCGCGAGCTTCTTTCACAAGCATGCTACGGGGACGATCCTTTCGACGTTGATCAACGATGTGGACCGCGTGCAACTGGCGATGAGTTCGGTGATCGGCGAATTTCTGCAACAGTTCTTTACGTTCGTAGTGGGAATCTTTTTCGTGATCCGCCTAGGCGGACACCTGAGCTGGGCGCTGGTGCTCTTTATTCCGGTGGTGATCACCTCGGCGCGGAAGATTGGAAGAGAAGTTCGCACGCGCACACGGACGGGTCAGGACAAGCTGGCGGAGATCCAGAATATTCTGCACGAGACCGTGACTGGGAACCGGATCGTCAAGGCATTCAACAACGAGATTTGGGAAGTTCTACGGTTTCGGCGCGCTGCAAAACGTCTGTTCAAGGCAAATCTGCGGAATGTGCGCATTCAGTCGATCAGTTCGCCCTTGATGGACACGATTGGGGCTATTGCGATTGCGCTGTTTTTGTTCATCGGCCGGAATGAGATTCAGCACGGCAGGATGACAATGGGGTTGTTTGGTGCGTTCATCTTCCTGCTGTTCAAGCTGTACGATCCGGTGCGGAAGTTCGCTTATTTCTACAACAGCTTTCAGCAGGCGATGGGGGCATCGCTTTCGATCTTCGAATTTTTCGACGCCAAGGATGATGTGAAGGAGCGACCTCATGCAGCGGCGATGCCGCACTTCACAGACTCGATCCGTTTCGAGAATGTTGGGTTTGCGTATTCAACAGAGAAAGGCGAGAGCCAGATTCTGCACAACGTGGATCTGCATGTGCACGCGGGAGAATTGCTGGCGCTGGTAGGGCCGAGCGGAGCAGGCAAATCGACGCTTGTGAATCTGATTCCGCGCTTCTTTGACGTGACATCGGGGCGCATTCTGATTGATGGACGCGACATTCGCGAGATGACGCTGGGGTCGCTTCGGCGGCAAGTGGCGCAAGTGACACAGGAGACGATCCTGTTCAACGACACGGCGCGAAACAACATCGCGTACGGGCAGCCGGATGTGAAGAATGAGCTGGTTGAGCAGGCAGCGCGCGCGGCGTTGGCTCACGACTTCATCATGAAAATGCCGCAGGGCTATGCCACGGTGATCGGCGAGAAAGGTTTCCGATTGTCGGGCGGCGAGAAGCAGCGGCTGGCGATTGCCCGGGCGATCTTGAAGGATGCGCCAATTCTTATTCTGGATGAAGCGACGTCGGCGCTGGATGCGGAGAGCGAGTCGCTGGTGCAGGCAGCGCTTTCAAACCTGATGCAGGGAAGAACGACACTGGTGATTGCTCACCGCCTGGGAACGATACGAAGGGCGAATCGCATTGCTGTGCTGGAGGGCGGGCGAATCACGGCGATCGGGCCGCACGATGAGCTGCTGACGACTTCGCCGACCTATCAGCGTTTGTATCAACTGCAATTTATGGATGTGCCGGAGCAAGAGGACACGCTGGAGAACGAACAGCAAGCTCTCGAAAAGCTGTTGCAGCCTACGCTCTGGGCAGAGGCAGAGGGAACGTAAGATGCCCATTTATTCGATGACGGGGTTTGCGCGCACCCAGGTGCGCGTGCATGACCAGCTTGCGTATACGTTGAGCGTGAAGAGCGTGAACCATCGCTTTCTCGATATTCAGCTGCGCCTGCCCGCGGGCCTCGACGCGCTGGAGATGGAATTGCGGCGCGTATTGAAAGAGAGCCTCATTCGGGGACACGTGGAGCTGACACTCTCAGTGGATCGCACGACGCAGCAAAGGTCGGGATATAACCGCGAAATCGTAGCGGGGTACATTGACGCGTTTCGCCAGGCGCGGTCAGAGTTTCGAGTGAAGGGCGATCCGGACCTGAACGCGGTGCTGCGGATGCCTGGTGCGTTGCAGACGGAGAGCCGCAGCAACAGCGAGGAAGATGTGGCGGCCCTCACGGCAAGCGCAGTGAACGCGATC